>Ga0209717_1000083_pt1 | contig 115064 bp, 73 predicted proteins | sample AD_UKC048_MetaG_FD_184418 | JGI IMG/M metagenome (GOLD analysis project Ga0209717, IMG submission 184418) | Active sludge microbial communities of municipal wastewater-treating anaerobic digesters from USA - AD_UKC048_MetaG (SPAdes) (version 2) | ecosystem: Engineered > Bioreactor > Anaerobic >... | reverse complement strand
GTATACTCGGTTAACGTGAGCGACGGCATAGATACGGCTTCGGCAAGTAAGGCCATTACCATATTTGCAGATATACCGCCTGTATCTGTTACCGGTATGCTGCCTGCAGACAGTTCATATGATATATCCTTACCGGTTCAGTTTTCCTGGAGCCCGTCAACCAATGCGTCTTTATATGATCTGTATATATGGAAATACCATGAATCACAGCCTCTTACACCAACGGTATCAAACATTTCGCAGATCCATTATCTGTGGGATGGAAGTGGTTCATTTACATTCGGAGATACCTGTAAATGGAGGGTTGTTGCTAAAAACCCATGCGCTCAGACACATAGTCTGATACAGATTTTCTCATTAAAAGGGCTTCCTGAACTTCATGTAACAGCGATATCAAATTCACAACCTGTTGCGGGACAGCCGATGACCATAAACTGGACTGTCCGCAATGACGGTGAAGGAACTACACCGGCAGGTAATGTATGGATGGACCGAGTCTGGCTTTCTCCTGATATTGATGTCAGGATCGGGGAACAGGAAGATATATTGCTTGGACAGTTTCCTAATGTCAGTTTCCTTGGATCTGGTGAAAATTATCTACAGTCAAAGCAAATCCAGATTCCTCCGAATCTGATAGGTACCTATTTTCTTTTTGTCGTGACGGATGCTCTTGATGCATGTTTAATGTCCTGGCCGCCATCCGGGCCTCCGGTACCCTATAATCCACCGCCTTATAATACGGCCTATTCCCATGGCGGAAGTTTTGTGAATGTCGTGCACGAAACATCAGACAACCCGCCATACCATGACAATTTCTTTTATAAGGAAATTACCTTTCCCATACCCCCTGAACCCGATCTGATGGCAACTTCCATTATTCCACCTTCCAATGTATTTTCAGGGCAGCAGGTTAATATAATATGGACCATAAAGAACAATGGTGATGGCAACACCGGTTCAGACAACTGGAGCGACAGGATTTATCTATCTTCAGACACCTCACTCAACATGTCCACAGCTCTTAACCTTGGAACTTTCAGCCATACCGGCCTGCTGAACCCGGACAGTTCATATACCTGTGCACAAGCCGTCACAATACCATCCAATATTTTTGGCACCTATTATTTCTACATCGTCACGGATGTTGCCAATAATATATTTGAATATGTGTATGAAAATAATAATATTACCCGTAGTGATTCTATGGTTGTATTTCTCACTCCGCCTGCCGATATGGTTGTTACTGGTATGAGTATCCCGGACACTATTACCAATAAGGATGTTTTTCTAATTGAATGGACAGTCCGGAATCAGGGTGCCACACCCCCCACGGTGCCCAACTGGACCGATGGCATTTATTTGTCTGATCTGCCTTATTTTGATGCAGGTAATGCTGTTTATCTGGGCATTAAAACAATAACTATGGACAGCCTGCCTCACGACAGCAGCTATATGGCTGACAGGCAAATACAGTTTTCTCTGAACATGACAGGGGTTTATTATATATATGTCTGTACTGATGTTAACAACAATGTTTTTGAATATACCAAAGAAAACAACAACATACTCAGGAGTGATAATCCCCTGGTGATCATAAATCCAGACCTGATCATTTCCCATGTTGCCTGCCCGCTGATTGTCAATAACAGCCAGCCCTTTAACATCCATTGGAGCGTGAAAAATAACGGCTATGGAACAGCAAATAACCAAATATGGAAAGATAATATTATGGTTTCAAAATCTCCCGTTTACCAGCAGGATTCGGTTATTCAGATCGATGAACTTAATCATACACTAACTACATTGTTGCCCGGTGACAGCATCAACCAGACTAAAACAGTTTTTTTACCGGATACGTTATCAGGTCCCTTATATCTTTACATTTACGCAGACTGGAACAACATTGTTTATGAAGGTGGTAAGGAGTACAATAATGTATCGAGAAGTGCTGAAGCTATTCAGTTTGCCAAACCGGATATGGCTGCCGTTGATATCTCAGCTTACCCTGCAGATAGCGGCACACAGGCCTTTATAATAAACTGGAAAGTCACAAATACAGGTGAGGGTTCTATCATAAACCGTAACTGGTCAGACAGGATATTGATTTCACACAGCCCTGTTTTTTATCCTGATTCGGTTATTCAGATTGGCGTTTTAAACTGTAACGATTTTTTAGCGCCGGGTGATACAATTTATAGGCAGATGCTTGTCGACATAACAGATTCCATGGTTCCCGGCACGTATTATGTGTACATTTATACTGATGGTTTTCATGAAATATTTGAAAATAATTCAGAGGGAAATAATGTTGAACATAGCGCCGGCACTATAGAAATAGTAAGACCTGACCTGATTGTTCAAACCCTGCTTAGTCCATCTTCTGCATACTCCGGTGATACTGCCGGCATTCAATGGGTAATAAAAAATGCCGGCACATTATCCATTGTGAATGAATCATGGACAGACCGTGTTTTTTTATCACATTTTCCGTCATATAACCAGGGGGGGCTAATGGTGCTGGGTGATAAAGCTTGTACCGGTACTTTCCATCCCGGCGACAGCCTCGTAAATCAGTCGGTATTCAACATCCCTGAAAATCTTCATGGTGATTATTATATACATATTTTTACCGACTTCAATAATGATATAGAAGAATGTTTTTATAACAACAACAATATAGCCGATGGTCTGATACATCTTACGCCCGGTGCATGGGCCGACCTGCAGGTCATAAATATTCAAATGCCCGATTCGGCTATGGCAGGAAATTCTATCCCACTGGATTTTATTGTGAAAAATGAAGGCATAAAAAACATCACGGATAAAACATGGATAGACAAAGTATACCTATCGCCAGTTCCTGTCTGGGATCCGGGTTCATCTGTGCACCTTCGTTCCTTTGCACAATCGTTTTCTCTCAATGCTGATACATCTTATTCAACCAATTCAACAGTAAACCTTCCCGATGGCATGACAACAGGAATTTATTATATTTATGTTTTCACAGACCAGGAGGATAGCGTTTTTGAACATAGTAGCGAAAATAATAATGTGTTAAGAAGTAATATGCTTTTCATCGAAGCGCTTCATCCGGCCGATCTCATCATGCTGAATGTGGATAATCCTGATTCGGCAAATTCCGGACAAACGATAAATATACAATGGACCGTGAAAAATCAGGCAAATGCAATTACAGCCCTGTCGTGGTTTGATGCCGTCTTTTTATCTGCCGACAGTGTATGGGATGCCGGTACAGACATTTATCTCGGCCAACTTTATCATTACGGGCCTCTGGGTTATGAAGAAAGTTATAATGGCAGTCAGGCGCTCACCTTGCCCAACGGGATTAACGGCGATTATTACCTGCTGGTGGTTGCTGATCATGAACAGGTGAATAATGATAACAACTTATTAAACAATTGGAATGTAAAGAAAGTAAATAACCACAATGTAAAAATCCATATTACCCTCACACCGCCACCCGACCTTGAGGTAACTTCATTTTCCATACCTGCTCAGGCATTCACAGGCATCCCTTTCAATATAGCCTGGACAGTCCGGAACCAGGGACAAGGAAATATTACAGGATGTACATGGTCAGATAAGATATATGTATCATCCGATCTCATAGTTAATTCAGGTGATTTGCTGATCGGGACAAAGACAAGGACTGCTTCGCTCGGGTTAACCCAGACATATACGGATTCGATTACCGTGACATTACCAAATAATTTATCCGGTAATTATGTGATGATTATGGTTGCCGATTTTAGTAATACAATATATGAATTAAACGAAACTAATAATACATTTCATTCCTTCATTGTGGCGTCTCAGCCCCCACCGGCAGACCTGAACATTGTGAATGTGAATCTCCCTGATACTGTTATCGTTGGTAAATCTGCAACAATTCACTGGACGATCAGGAACACCGGACTCCATCCCGCAAACGGTATCATAAAAGACATTGTGTATTTTTCCGATGATAATACCTGGGATGTTAACGATATAGTGTTCGGGGTATATCAGTCAATGGAAAATCTTGCCCCTGATGCTGAAATGACAAGGAGCCTGACTGCAAATGTGAAAGACCTTCATTTAGGATTTTACTACGTTTTTGTAAGGACAGATGTGTTGAACATGATTTATGAAACTGAGGAAGAAAACAATATCGCTGTTTCAAATGACCTGTTGTTTGCCGATGTCCTTGAATTACCGCTTGGGGTTACATTGGCAGATACACTGAATAATCTTGAGAACCTGTACTTCCGGATACCTGTTGATTACTCTCAAAACGAAGAGACTATGCTTACTACAATGAAGGCTGACTCACTCAACGGTAATAATGAAATGTACCTGAGTTATGATGATATGCCCGGCAGAATCATCCATGATTATTCCGGAAGCAATCCCTATCAGGGAAACCAGGAAATCATCGTTCCTTCTGTCTATAACGGCAACTACTATTTAATGTTATACGGAAATACACTACTGGGAAATAGTCAGTTGGTTCATGTGAACGCTAAAATTCTTACGTTTCAGATACTGTCCCTGAATCCTGCCGCCGGCGGTAATACAGGACAGGTTACATTGGAGATCACAGGCTCGAAGTTTGACCCGAATATGGAAGTGCGTCTTGAAAACGGCGCAAATATCATTACCGCTCATGACCTGATATTTGTTAACTATTCAAGAGTATTTGCGACATTTGATCTGACCAACGTACCCACCGGTGTTTTTGACCTTGTTCTGGAAAAATCAAATGGCGATACCTGTGTACGGCAGGATGGTTTTGAAGTCGTTGAGGGAACGGAGCCTGACCTGGGAGTATATATTATTGCACCTCCTTCAGCACGGCCGAACAGGGTGACAAGCTTTACTATTGAATTCACTAACCTTGGCAACACCAATATTACAGATCCCAGGGCAAAAGTGAGAAGTCTTACTATTTCTCCTGTCGCATTAAATATTGACCAGTTGGCCGGCATGTATCATGAATTGATTCTCAATCTGGAAGAAGATCAGGGACCTTCCGGTATGCTGAGGCCCGGAGTGACAGGAACTATTACCATATATACAAAAACGCTTTCAGGTTTGGGATATATTATCGAGTATTAATAAATGGACAAAATCACTAATAAGAATTTATTATGAGAATCACAGTCATAAAAAACAATTCAACTCATATGATAATCAAGTGCTTGCTGATAATGGGATTTATATTTCTATACTCAGGATTTTTGTGTTATTCCCAGATATATACTTCATTAAAAGCAGAAAGCAGGATAAGGGGGGCTTCGCGTGTGGATTATGAAAACAGCAGTGAATTACCTGATTATATTAAAATGAAAAAAGGCAGCGAAGTGAATTTCAGCGAATGGCAACAATGGTTGTCCCAAAACCTGAATTTATCACCGGAAATTGGATTTGTTCTGAAAAGCACCGAAAGGGACAACAGGGGCGAGGTGCATTACAGGTACGCTCAGACATACCTGGGTAATGAAATTTTTGAGAAAGAATATATTGTTCATACCAAAGATGGAAAAGTATTTGCTTTCAACGGTGATATAATAGCAGATATGGCAGCATCAAACAGTAAAACCCTCACGGAATCGCAGGCTCTGGCAAAGGCGTTATCTTTTTTAAATGCACAGCAATACAAATGGGAGAATCCGGTTGAAGAAGCGTATTTGAAGAAGTTCTCCGGCGATCCGCTCAATACTTACTACCCGGACGGAAAACTATGCTACATGCCGGACAAAGACGATTCATCATTCAGAATGGCATACATGTTTGATATTTATGCGCAAATACCCACGTCAAGATCATATGTTTTTGTTGATGCCGGCAATGGAGAAATTCTTTTAGAGCTGGACAGATTACACAGAACAGACGTTTCCGTTCTCCCGGTAACGCCGTATACAGGCTTGCAACCAGATCGTCAGGCCTACGCTTCTGTAAGTAATACATTTCACTGCAAATACGCGTATCCTGGAATTATAAACGCGAATGCTATGGCGGCATCCAACCCGGCAGTTACCGTAAATGTTGCGGGTTTAGCCTCTACGAAATACAGCGGCATCCAAACCATCATAACGGACTTTGTGACAGATACGGTTCAGGGCTTCCCGTACAGTTTTTTTCGTTTGCGTGAAACTGTGAGGGGTAATGGTATTGAAACTTATAATATGCAGATGACTCCCAACTACGGTTCTGCTGTCGATTTTACCGATACCGACAATTACTGGGACAATGTGAATGCAGTACAGGATGAAGCTGCTACCGATGCCCATTGGGGTGCAGAAAAAACCTATGATTACTTCCAAACGGTATTCAATCGCAACAGTATTGATAATATGGGCTTTAAACTTGTGAATTATGTCCATGCAAACCTTCCTCTTATTGATCCTAATTATGGGAATAATTATAATGCATTCTGGAATGGCTCCTGTATGACATATGGTGATGGTAATTCTTTTAATGGCCCTATGGTTGCTCTTGATATTATTGGACATGAGATAACACATGGACTGGATGAGAAAACTTGTAATCTCACGTATTGGGGAGAATCAGGGGCGCTAAATGAGGGTTTTTGTGATATTTTCGCAACTTGTATTGAGCACTTTGCAAAACCTGCAGAGGCTAACTGGATTATAGCTGAAGATGTTGGATCCGTTCGTTCCCTGTCAGATCCAAAGCTTTTTGGTCGCCCCGACACATATCAAGGAAATAATTGGCTTACAGGTAATGGTGACAGGGGCGGTGTGCATTATAATTGTGGTGTTCTGGCGCGTTGGTTCTACCTTCTTTCGGAGGGAGGTGCCGGCGTTAACGACAAAAATGACACATACGATGTTACCGGCATCGGTATAGATGATGCGAGTTGGATTGCTTACCGTACTATGACCGTGTATCTGACACCGGGATCAAATTATAAGGAAGTGCGTAAATATTCTCTTATTTCAGCCGCAGACCTTTTCGGAGAATGTTCAGAAGCTGCAAACCCAGTCCTGGATGCCTGGTTTGCCGTGGGTGTGGGTTCGGCCTCCGACTCAGCAAAGGTACAGCATAATTCAATCAAATGCGAAGGCGATTCAAACGGCTGGGCAGCTGTTATAATAAAAAGAGGTAACCCCAATGAGTATGATTTTGTATGGAGTACAAGTCCTACCGATACGATATACGTTATTACGAACCTGACGGAAGGGCAATATTCAGTTACATATACAAATGCCTTAGGCTGCGAACAGGTAATTGATTTTGAAATGGAGCTTTCAATGACTACGCTGCCAACTTCTATAACGGGGTTACCCGAAGGCTGCGATAATACCGGAGATGGTACGGCTACAGCAATGGTCAGCGGAGGCAGCCCGCCATACTCGTATGAGTGGTCAAATGGCGATACAACAGCTACCATTACGGGCTTATCAGAAGGAACTTACAGCGTAACGGTTTCTGATACGAATGGATGTTATGGAAATAAATCGATTTTGTTAGAAGTGAATTATGAGGTCGATACGGTTGAATTTACATCAACACCGCCTTCCTGTTTTGGACAAAACAATGGGACTGCAACAGCTTCCACGTCAGGCGGGCCTGGGCCATATACATTCCTGTGGTCAAATGGCGCCACAGGGCCATCTGTTTCCGGCCTCGCTGCAGGCACATATACAGTTTCTGTGACAGATTCCGAAGGATGCCACGGAAAAAAAAGTGTTACCATAAATGACCCACAGAAACTGACATTATCCATAGGCGGAGGTAATACGTTTATAACATATTGTAATAATACAAGTCCGCCTTCAACAACCTTAACGGCAACAGCATCCGGAGGAAGACCGCCGTATAATTATAGTTGGCCCGGAGGCTCTCATACCATAGCAAAATCAGGAAGGTATTGCTGCTCGGTAACGGATACCAATGGTTGTAATGCCAGTACATGTGTCTTTGTGCTGTTTATACCGGTCAAATGCTCTAAAGATCCGAATATAATTATCGGACCAGCAGGGTATGCAGAGGAGCAATGGGTATCCGTCAGGGATAGATTATCCTATACGGTCTGGTTTGAAAATGACCCTGTCTTTGCTACTGCTCCTGCACAGGATGTGAGAATTTCAATTCCGTTAAACGAAACGATCGATATGAATTCATTGCAGCTTGGAGATTTCGGTTTTGGAAATAATAATTTTTTAATTCCTCCCAACACCTCGTACTATTCAAAAAGATTGGATCTGACAGACTCATTAGGGGTTTTTGTAGATATTATCGCAGGACTGGATGTGGTTAATCAGGAAGCATTTTGGATATTCCAGTCCATTGATCCGGCAACCGGCCTGCCTCCTAATGACCCGCAGACAGGTTTTTTGCCTGTCAATGATACCAATACCCATTTAGGGGAAGGATTTGTTACTTTTACTATTAAACCAAAATCTTCTGATATTACTGGAGATTCAGTCCTGGCTCAGGCCAAAATTGTCTTTGATATTAACGAATCTATTAATACAAATAAATGGTTTAATAAAGTAGATGCTGTTGCGCCTACGAGTTCTATAGATACGCTTATATTGACCTCTCCCAGCTCACTCGATATTCTGTTCAGCGGGCAGGATGACCCCGGCGGTTGCGGTATTCAGGAATATATGCTCTATTATTCCAGGGATGCAGGGCCGTATTATTTATTTGGAGAATACACTTTTGGGGATACGGCAAGTCTTTCTGGTATAGAGAACTCAGAGTACCGGTTCTTTTCTATAGCCAAAGACTATGTTGGTAATACCGAGCCAATGAAAAATATGCCTGAGGAAACGATCGTTCTGGGGTATCCGAGGTTAATATCCGGTACAGTTACGTATCAGAATAATGCAAATACTCCTGTAGGTAATGCTTTGGTTTATTTAAGGCATAATGATGGGACCAAAATAGATTCTGTCAGTGCCGATCAGAATGGAGCGTATGATTTTGGATATAAAGCACAAAAAACTTATTTAATTGATGCGTTTTCCGATTTCCCTTGGGGAGGTGTCAATTCAACAGATGCGTTGTTGGTGCGCAGGGCCAGTATCGGCTTATCGGCATTGAACAGCTTACAGGACTCAGCGGCTGATGTGAATCATACAAATTCAATATCAAGTACAGATGCATTACTGATACGAAAACGCGTAGTAGGGCAGATAGATAATTTCCAGATACAGGATATTGTATTTCTTAAAGATGCTCTTATAGTTGCGGACAGTAATATTACACATGAAATAAAAACCTTATGCGCCGGCGATGTGAACGGCTCCTTTACGCCTGTGTTACTCAAATCTTCCGGAATTGACCTTTTCAGGAAAGGTGAGATATTCACAAACAGGAACCAGGATATTGATCTTCCGGTCATATGTGAACACATGATTCAACCCGCAGCAGTTACGCTAATTCTTGATTATCCCGGACAGTTCATTGATGTGAAGAGTATTTCATCCTCCCTGCCCGGATTTTTATATAGCGCTAAAAATGAAAAAATCATCATTGCCTGGGATAGTTTATCGCCGGCAATATTTAATAACAATGACGTATTGTGTGTTCTTCATTTAACAGTCAGCGAAGATGCCTCAGACAAAGACAACATTGTGTTTGCTTTAGATGCCAGAAGTGAATTTGCCGATAAAACAGCGGAGGTTATGCATGGTATCCGCTTGAGTTATCCCGAGGTCCGTATTACACAGGATATGGATTTTGAACTGAACCAGAATCATCCGAATCCTTTCGCCGGAGCAACGGAAATTGGATACGTTCTGCCTGAAGATGGCAATGTAGTGGTAAAAGCATATGATGTTCTGGGACAGGAAGTGGGTACGCTCGTATCAACAGTTCAAAAGGCGGGAAAATACACCATCCGCTTCGACGGTTCGGGGTTAAAAAGCGGGGCTTATTTTTACAAAATCGCTGTTGAAGGTGTCACCAGAAACTTCAATGCAACACGTTCAATGATCATTATAGCAGACAGATAGCATCACATTTGATTGTCATTACCTTTGAATTTGCTCTGTTTTAACAGGTTCACATTCCATGTTGAATATTACAAACAATTTCAACGTAAATTCTGAGTAACAAATTTTATTTTTTTAGAATACCGCATTTATTCTGAAATAATTACTTTTGCATTAAATTTGCAATCCATATTAATTACATTATTATTTTTTTATCAATCGAACTAATTTACATCAAAAATGAAAACAAAATATATTGACCTTATTCAGCAAACATTTGATTTTCCTCAGGATGAATTTAAAGTTGATGATAATGAGCTTTACTTTAATGGGATTTGTCTGACTGATCTCATAAAGCAATATGGCACTCCATTAAGAATTAGCTTTTTACCAAAGATAATATCACAAATACAAAAAGCTAAAAAGCTATTTAATGTTGCTTTTGCTAAAGCAGATTACCAGGGTGAATACCATTATGCTTATTGTACCAAAAGCTCACACTTTCAGTTTATCATGCATGAAGTATTAAAAAATGATGTCCACCTGGAAACTTCATCCGAGTTTGATATCAGTATTATCGACAGCCTGTTTGAAGAAAAAAAGATTGACAAAGATATCTATATCATTTGCAACGGCTTTAAAAAAATCGGATACATAGAGGAAATCTGCAGGCTGATAAACAGTGGGTTTATAAATACGATTCCTGTTCTTGATAACAAGAAAGAACTTGATCATTTTGCGGCTCTTACCAAAAAGAAATGTAAGCTCGGAATACGCATTGCGTCAGAAGAAGAACCCCGTTTTGACTTTTACACTTCGCGCCTGGGTATACGATATAACGGCATATTAGATTTCTATAAGGTCAATATCAAAAACAATCCTAAATTTGAACTAAAAATGCTTCACTTCTTCATTAACACTGGCATCAGGGACAATGCCTATTACTGGAGCGAATTGTCAAAATGTGTTAATGTATATTGTGAACTGAAAAAAATATGCAAAGACCTCGATTCTTTAAATATAGGGGGTGGTTTTCCTGTAAAGAACTCGCTCGCATTTGACTACGATTATGAATATATGGCAGAAGAAATCGTCTTCCAGATAAAGAATATATGTCAGCAGAACAATGTGCCTGAACCCAATATTTTCACTGAGTTTGGTTCATATACTGTAGGTGAAAGCGGTGCTGTTATATATTCCATTCTCGGTCAGAAACAACAAAATGACCGTGAGTTATGGGATATGATCGATAGTTCCTTCATGACTACATTACCAGATACATGGGCAATTAATCAACGCTTTGTTCTGCTTGCCATTAACCACTGGGATAGAGAATATGAGCGCGTCCACCTGGGCGGACTTACCTGCGACAGTCATGATTTCTACAACGCAGAAGCTCATGCCAACGCTGTCTTCCTACCCAAATACGAAGACAACGAGCCGCTTTATATCGGCCTTTTTCATACCGGAGCATATCAGGAATCTTTAGGAGGATATGGCGGAATACAGCATTGTCTCACCCCTGCCCCCAAACACATCCTCATCGAAAAAGATGAGGACGGTGAATTGTATCCCAGACTCTTTGCAAAAGAACAAAGCTACAAGTCTATGATGAAAATTCTTGGATATATGTAGCGCCAGGTGAAATTTATGAGGCATCTTCGGGCTACGGTAAGGTAATACATAGAAAGATTGTTAGGCATCAAGCAAATCTTTTTAACTATAAATACAACAATTTCAATTGATTACAGTGTGGTCAAACGTTATTGGCAGAACTGAATTGTGCTCAACGTAATAAATTCACCAGCTGTTAATTTCTTTATTGATAACTTTTATCAAAAAATAATCTGCACCATAATTCAAACACCTACATTTGCGTGAAAAATAATTGGTACTATATTTGCAAACACGGAGTAAATTTTAAAAAAACATTATCATGAAAAAAGCAATCAGTGCATTCGTTATTATCATGACCGTCGGTATCGTATGCGGTTTGAACAGTTTCGCTCAGAAAAAATTTAAAGGAGTGGTCAACTACACCATAGCCTACTCCGGAACCATAGACCCTGCCACTGCAGCACAACAGCCAAAGCTTATGATCCTTTCCATTTACGAAAACAAACAAAAAATGAACATTCCTATGGGGCCTGTGAATATTGACATAATTACCGACGGGGATAATAAAACCAGCACCACCCTGCTCGACATTATGGGCGAGAAAAAATATTATAAAATGACCACCGAGGAAATAGAAAAACAAATATCTGAAAGCCCGGAACCGGTCATCACCTATAAGGATGAAACAAAAACTGTCGCCGGGTATGTGTGTAAAAAAGCCGAATATTCAGTCACCCAGGATGACGAAACAAGTACCTCAGTGGTTTATTATACAGAAGAACTCGGAGGCGAAATGCTGAACTACGGAGGACAATTCAATAAACTTAAAGGTGTGGCATTGGAATATGTCGTCACTACTCCTGATGGTATTATCACCACGTTCACAGCAACTGAAGTTAAAAAAGGCAAAGTAAAAGATACTGATTTTCTTATCCCGGATGATTATACTGAACTGACTGCTGAAGAAAAAGAACAGATGAAACAGCAACTTAATGGCCAGGAATAAAAAATAATAATTTCCAGATAAAATCCTCTGCATACAGCCAGGGGATTTTATTTTTGTATAAACAGCTGAAAATGCCCCGGACGGAACATACTTTTTCAAAAAACACCTTTAAGGAAGAAGGCATCCCTGCTGATAATCAACCATCAACACCAAAACAGGGAACTGTCAAGAAAGAAAAAGACAAAAAAATAAAAAAACAAAAAAACGTTGAACACAAAGCCATAGGCATTATTGAAACACTCAGAAGCGAAAAATCTCAGAAAATTACAGGACTTTTCTTACTGCTCGTTTCATTTTTCCTGCTGATCGCATTCGTTTCCTACCTTTTCTCATGGAAAGCTGATGATAATATCTTTCATAATTCGTTTTTCCGTGTATTGACAGACAACAGTCTTCAGTCCCTGAACTGGATGGGAAAGATCGGTGCTGTATTATCTTTTTTGTTTATTAAGAAATGGTTTGGTGTGGCTTCTTTTTTATTTGCCGGATGGTTGTTTGTAACAGGAATGAAATTGTTTCTTAATGTCCGTCTTTTCCCACTTTCGAAGGCCACGTTATATCTGATTTTCGGGTTATTATGGATTTCGGTATGCCTATCCTTTGTGCTGCCTGCAGAAAGAATGCTGATAATGGGCGGCTCATTCGGATACCAGATAAATATGTGGCTGAACAGTATTATTGGAAAGATAGGAACAGGCATCCTGCTATTCTTTCTGATCATTAGTTTTCTCATTATCGAATACAACATTCATCTGAGATGGAAAAGAAAAAATAAGGTCGCCGCCGATGAAGATGATGTTGAAGAAACAGTGTCGGAGCCGATCACAACCCGAAATGAATTCAGGGAACCTGAAAAACATAACCCTGATGAAGATGATGAATTTGAATTGACTCAAAAACCTGTGATTTCAGAAGATGAACCGGTTGAATTGTTAAACAATGCATCCAAAAAGACAACGGTCACCGATGATATTGACATTCCTTTCACCATCACTCCACCGGAAGAAATAGGTGATACTCCCGTTGATGAAATCCCTGAGGACGATGACGGTAAAGAACACTACACTGTCGATACTCCTTATGATCCGAGGCTTGAATTATCATCTTACCGGTTTCCCGGGCTTGACCTGCTGGTCGAATACGATACCGGCAATGTCTCCGTTCAGGCCGAAGAACTGGAAGCCAACAAGAACCGTATCCTGAAAACACTGAACAATTATTCGATTCAGATCGATAAAATTAATGCTACTATAGGCCCTACCGTTACTTTATATGAAATTGTCCCGTCACCCGGGGTGCGCATTGCCAAGATAAAGAACCTTGAAGACGATATCGCACTGAGTTTGTCTGCCTTGGGCATACGCATCATCGCACCTATGCCGGGCAAAGGCACCATTGGCATTGAGGTGCCCAATCAAAGCCCCAGGGTCGTGTCCATGAGGTCGATACTTGCATCAGAGAAATTCCAAAACAACAGTTTTGACCTTCCTATAGGCCTGGGGAAAACGATTTCAAATACCAGCTATGTTACCGACCTGGCTAAAATGCCCCACCTGCTCATTGCCGGAGCAACAGGACAGGGTAAATCGGTAGGCCTTAATGCCATTATAGCTTCGCTGCTCTATAAAAAACACCCCGCTGAACTCAAATTTGTACTCGTTGACCCCAAAAAAGTCGAACTGACGCTGTTTTCAAAAATTGAGCGGCATTATCTTGCTAAACTCCCCGATTCCGAAGAAGCCATCATCACCGATGTCCGCAAGGTGGTACGCACGCTCAATTCCCTGTGTATACTGATGGAATCGCGCTACGACCTGTTGAAACTCGCCAGTGTCAGGAATATAAAGGAATACAATACAAAATTCATTGCGCGCAAGCTGAATCCAAACGATGGTCATGAATTCATGCCCTATATCGTCGTTATCGTTGATGAATTTGCCGACCTGATCATGACTGCCGGTAAAGAAGTGGAAGCTCCGATCACCCGTCTGGCACAGCTTGCCCGCGCCATAGGCATACACCTCATTGTGGCCACCCAGCGTCCGTCGGTAAATGTCATCACCGGAACCATCAAAGCCAACTTCCCGGCTCGGGTGGCGTACCGTGTGATCTCAAAGATAGACTCCCGCACCATACTCGATACGGGTGGCGCCGACCAGCTTATTGGCAGGGGGGATATGCTTTTGTCCACAGGTAATGAAATGGTCAGGCTTCAGTGTGCATTTATTGATGCTCCGGAGGTGGAAAATCTTACTGATTTTATCGGAGCACAACGGGCATTCCCGGACGTATTCGAACTTCCCGAATGTCCTGATGAAGAAAACGGACCCGAAAAAGATATCGATTCCTCAGAACGGGACGAAATGTTCGATGAGGCGGCCCGGGTAATTGTCACCCACCAGCATGGCTCTACTTCACTTTTACAGCGCAAGCTGAAGCTTGGATACAACCGTGCCGGCCGTATCATCGATCAGCTTGAAGCAGCAGGTATCGTTGGCCCTTTCGAAGGCAGCAAAGCCAGAGAAGTGAGATATAAAGACATGCAAGCTTTGGAACAGTTTTTGTCATCTTTACGGAACAATAACTGAACGTCATGAAAAAATTCATCATTACCGCGTTCCTGATGGTTTTTGCCATATCCATCCACGCCCAGGACAACACAAAAGCAAAAGCCATACTGGAGGGTGTTTCAAAACAGACAAAATCATACGCTACCATTGACATTGCATTTACGTTCACTATTCACAACAGCGCAAAAAAATCAAATGAAACAAAAACAGGAACAGCCTGTATGAAAGGTGACAAATATTGGACAGAGTACTCCGGACAGGAAATTTTTTGTGACGGACAAACAGTCTGGACCTATATAAAAGATAATAATGAAGTTCAGATTAACCTTAATGATCCCAGTAGCAATGATGATCTAAACCCCTTAAAATTACTCACGGACTACAATAAAACTTTCAGCCCTAAATTTATCAAAGAAGAGACGCGCGGACCAAAGATTCTCCAGATACTTGACCTCACTCCTTTAAAGCCCGGTCAGTTCTACAAAGTCAGGGTGGAGATTGACAAAGCACAAAAACAAATTGTCAATGCCATTATCTATGACAAAAACGGTGTGAATACCTATACTTATACCATTACTAAATTTGTCACCAACAAAACAATCCCCGACACCAGGTTCACATTTAAAACCACTGACCACCCCGGAATAGAAGTGATTGACCTCAGATAGGCAATCTCTGACGAATCAAAATATGTTCTTAGCCTCTGGTTGATAAAAAAGTATTTATCAAATTTAATCAGGTAATATTTAATCCTTACTTTTGCAGCACAGGATTGTTTATGCTTATACTTTGCCCAATATACTCTACTGACTCTGTTCATTTATGAAGAAACTGACTATAATCTTATGTTTAATTGCCATATGCATTTACGCGAATGCACAACAAAACAAAAATGGCATTTATTCTTTTGATGCCGTTCCCAGGGAAAGGCCTGCCGGATACGAATTTCTGTCAGCGCCAGATCCTTCAGGGGTAAGGAGGGCGCTAAAAAAGCCCTCGCCCGGTAAATCCGGTGTGCAGCTCCCCTACCCGGTTATATTGATACACGGAGTGAACGGAGAAGCAGGACAATGGGACATATTTACAGATTCACTGGATTTGTATTACAGTTTTAACTTCGGCGGCAGATTTGATTTTTGTTTGAACTACGACGGTGACAATATGACAGCCAATACGGATTTCTGGCCTGCGCAGGGTGCTGATCTCGCACTGTTTACAGGCACATGGACTGCCGGTGATTATTATTATGTGAACTTCAATGTAGGTGACGATGGCAGTTATGATCCCATAAATCCGGGTCACAAGGTATTAAGCAACGAATCAGCAGCATTCAAGCAAGGAAGGGCCGTAAGGGAAGCGGTCAGAAGGGTGTTGCAACTGACAGGACGTAAAAAAGTTGTTTTGCTGACACACAGCATGGGAGGACTTGCATCAAGACAATACTTGCAGAACCATGGTCTATGGCAGGCAGATGGCAAACACCATGTGGCCAAATTAATAACAGCCGGAACTCCTCATGGCGGCAGTGATGCCTCGTTGACCCAACTGGGAGATATTTTGATCGGAATGAATGATCGTTCTGAAGGCTTGCGAGACCTGAGAACAACGTACACCTATACGGGCGATTCAGGAGTTTTCCTGTTCGGCGGTTTAGAAAGTTATGAAGTTATGGACGATATGTTTTGGACTGATTATTACAATGTTGATGTGAATTGCAACGGCCATACCGGCGACCTGATCACAGGACTTAATCATAAACCCATGACCACCGACCACGACCTTGCACTCATCATCGGAGAATGCAACGGATGTCCCGAGGCCACACCGGGTGATGGCGTAGTGTTGTCATACAGCGCTGACCTGAATAACTTTTATCCTGGTCTTACACAAAACATTTTCAGGTATCCCTCTCATAATTTGATCCAGATACACAATGACCTGCTTAGCATAATGTACCTTCTGATGCAGGGACTGGACGAGCCAAATAATCTCCCGTTAGCATATTGCATTGGTTTTGACACCACCTATATGGCATTTATGACTCCGCAAACTCCCGGAACTAATCAACACGATTTTGACATGTTTAAGTTTTATATGCCAGCAAACGGTAATGCTCATATTAATATAAGTAATATTTATATTTATGATTTAATGATACGAATAGTTGATTCAGCAGGGCAACCCACAGGGACAACTATGCACAGCAATGGCGCTCCGGCTATCGATTACAGCCAAACGCTGAATGCGGGAGAATATGGCATTGAAATTTCCGGAATCCCCACCTCAAATAGTTATCTGCATCCGTATAAATTGAAGATGACAAAAAACCTCTTTGAAGGGGTACAGGACAATACCGCTGAAACACCCGTCATATCTCTGTTCCCAAACCCTGCAACAGGCACAATAAACACAGCAGGAATAACAAAAAAAACTGTTATCAAGCTGTATAATACGCTTGGCATTCTTCTGAAGGAAATAGAAACAGAAAATGACACATCGCTCGATGTCAGTCGGTTACCCGAAGGTGTTTACACTTTCGTTGCTGAAAGTATTAATAACAAAAGTGTTGAAAAAATTATTATCAGCAGATAGAAGCTTACTGTTGTTTTCCTGCTGAGATGTCATAAAATTTATTATATTTACTTCTCTTAACTCAACATATTTTTTTAATTAAATGAATTAAGGAGGAACCTGATATGTGGTATAAAATGACCTGCTGTTTTTCATCTATGAAAACAGCACATTGTGTTTTCATTATTGCTTTATCGGTTATTATCAATGCAAACACTTATGCACAATCACCTTCGATAACATGGTGGTTTGACACCCACGATGCTTCGTTCGGGCAAACAGCAGCCGGAGATATTGATCACGACGGAAAACTTGAACTTGTTTTCGGGTGTTACCGTAATGACAGCTCGGTGTATGCACTAAATGCTGAAGACGGATCACTGCTATGGAAAAACAACACCCATGCGGTCAATGCCGAAGGCTGCAACGATGTAGCGCCGGTCATATACGATATTGACAATGATGATACCCTTGATGTAATTGTCCCGGCTTCCTGCAACCCGGCCACCTTCTGCTTTAACGGCCCTGACGGAAAGATAAAATGGCAGACCCCCACCCGTGGCAGCGACTCCCCACCGACAATAGCCGATATTGATAACGACGGCAAAGCCGAGATTCTTCATGGTGAATTTGACGGATATGTAATATGTATCAATGCAGAAAATGGATCGGTAGCATGGGAAATACCCGTGAATAACAATTCATGGATACAGACAGCTCCGACCATCCTTGACCTCGATGCAGACGGACAACTCGATTTTGTGGTGGCTTCCTGGGCTTTTTCAGGAGACACCAATTATGTTTACGCATACCGGGCCAACAACCAGGCATTGCTCTGGAAACATGCCCTTGATGATGTTGTTTACCACGGCACTGCTGTTGCAGACCTCGACAACGACACACGGCCGGAACTTGTCATCGGCGACTATAGCGGAAAACTATCCGTCCTGAACGGAGAAAACGGCAGTACATGCTGGAACTATACCTTCCCCCAGGGATACTCGGTTGGCGCTCCGGCCTCGATTGCCGATCTGGATAATGACGGAAACTGCGAGGTGATTTGCAGCGGCTGGTATAAAATGACAGCCCTCAGACACGATGGTTCCTCTTTCTGGAATTATTCAATACCCGGATATGCCAGCGCTTTCAGGGGCGCCGCTCTTGCGGATATCGACAATGATAACAAACCGGATGTGGTCTTCGGTACAAGTGACGGGGATGTTATTGCACTGAAAGGTACCACAGGCCTGCCGCTCTGGATAAAAGACCTTGCTGCGCATTACGGCGACACCCTGGATTTTGACCACGCTCCGATCATTGCCGACTTTGATAATGATGACACTCTCGATCTTTTTATTGTAGGTGGCGATTGCAAATACCCCGATTTTCAGAATAACTATGGCAGGGGGTATGCCCTTTCCATCGGGACCGGCGCCGGCCCTGACTGGCTGATGTTCCAGCACGATATCCGCCGTCAGTCGTCCCTTTGTTATAACCCAAACAATGCTATAAAAGAACCAAATTCATCAGATACCAAATCACTGACCGTATTTCCAAACCCGGCAAACAGTTCACTGAACGTACAATTTTCTAATCCGCAAAAACAAGAACACATACTGAAGATTTATAATGCAACCGGACAGGTGGTGCAACAAGTTGAAAACATAAAAGATAAGCAGGTAACCGTTGAATTAATTACGCTGCAAAAAGGAATATACTTTTTTACAATACAAAACAATAATGGAATAGCAGGACAAGGTAAATTTATCCTCGAATAAATAATTAATCATTACTTTTGAATCCTGAATTTTCAACCAATTAAATATTGATATAAAATGAATATCCTTAACTACCTGGAAGAATGGGGTGATAAATTTAAGATCCTCGGATGGGCTAAAGCCGACAGAGAAAACCTTTTCAGGATATTACTGGAAATATACCATGCTGATGGAGCCTATTCTGACGAAGAAAAGGCCGACTTTAAAAGGCGCTCACTGGGTTTCGGTATCGAAGAAAAAGAAATTTCACAGATAGATTTTCAAAAAGCCATAGAAGCGCTGAAGACGGATGTTCCCAAAATGGAAATCGTCCACTTCTGGATTGCTTCCACCCTGTTTGCGGATGATGACTTTGACAAAACAGAACAATCTTTTCTGGACGGCATCATTACGAAATATCATCTGAATGAGAAACGTCTCACAGAAATAATTAAATCTATTCAGCAGAAAAAAATGGATAATGCCATCCGGCATTGGTATTCTGAAATCAAAGAACTATTTTGAACTTTGGTTGTCACTGCCCATACCCTTCAGTAGGTGACATCCCGTTTAGCGGGTTGCAAGACCATATAGAAAACACAAAGTAGTACCTGACGGTACTATTCGTGTCTGAGTCAGCAATTTCGGGTTTGAGCCAGTGCAGTTTTGAAAATCAGGATTTTACCGAAGTAAATGACGGTCTTAAAAAACAAGCATAACCCTGCCCGACTGTCTGCCAACCGGCGGATCAGGCAGGGAAAAAACCGGACTTTACCGGCAGACATTAAATAATGTCTAAACGGGAACCCTATGTGAATTGAACAGTTCCGTTTCGAGGCCTGTCCTTCCTTCGGTTAGCGGACAGCAGGGCTTGCATAGCAGAAAAAAACGGAGTTTACAATCAGAAATGCGTTGTACTCAGCCTGCCAAAGCGTATATTTTTTTTTTAAAAAATCATTTTTTAGTTTCCGGCTCATCATTATCCAGATAGGAATCTTCGTTAACATCAACTTTGGGTTTCATGAGAAGCACTTTAAAGAAGAAATAAAGCGTCAGCCCGGTGATGATAACCTCTGTAATAATCATAAATAAAAACGCAGATGTATTCATATTATAATGTCCCTTCTTTTTTACGCTTACGATATGCGACAAATATCAAACAACATATAACAAAAAACAAAGTAACAAGCAGCAGGCGAGACATGTCAATATAAAATACATTATTGATAAATCTCCCGCTAAAGATAGCGTCACCAGTACAAACAACATCACCTTTTTTCACTATGGCATAGTTTGAAACTGCAGTCTCAAAGGTCTTAACGCTGTTGTCACTTTTTTTTATGGCGATAACACTTTTATTTTCGCAAACAAACACAGTATCCACAGTACCGGATGTTTCAGCATAAAATGTATCAGAAAAATATCGTTGGTTGGGGCCGATATGGTCATTACGAATCTTGGCAATAATACTCTCGGGGTGTAAGGCCCATCCGGTAATGCTCACTTTGCTCCAATCGTCATTGGCAGGGCGTATCAGTGAAGTAACAAAAACGAGGATTAAAATAACCGGAGTAACAAATTTCAGGATATATTTAAAAACACCGGGGACTTTGATGTCGGCTCCTCCCGTAATCTCTGACCAGCCTTTTTTCATACCGAATACCCAGGCAAAAAGCACGGCTTCGAACATGGCAAACAATACCAGCGAAACAGTGCCTGCCCAATAATCATATTCGTCGAACACTCCTTTCTGGAAAAACATTACTGTAGGAAGTCCCAGTATCAGGACAGAAACTCCGAAACCTATGGCCGCCCGCGACCGCCGCCATTTGAATTCATCTATAAGAAATGACATCACCGGTGTTCCCATTGCCAGAGACGAGGTGATGCCTGCAAAAAAAAGCAACCCAAAAAAAGCAACACCCGCCATAGCCGCCAATACAGGCCCCCACTGTTGGAAGAGGAATGGCATAGTGCGAAAACCAAGGCCCAGGCCACCAAAAGATGTGAGTTCAATAACTCTGTCAATACCAAGATAGCCGATAGAGATCGGAATGATGATGGCGCTGCCCAGGACCACTTCAACAAACTCGTTCATCCAGCCGGCCGACATGGCATTGAGCGCTATATCGTCTTTCTTTTTTACATAGGCTGCATAACACTGCACGGAGCCCTGCCCCAGCGAAAGGGTAAAAAATATCTGACCGGCTGCCGCCAGCCATACTTTTGGATTAGTAAGCGAAGAATATTGCGGTGTCCATAAAAAATTCAGACCTACTGTACCATCATTTATTGCGCCGTCATGTCCGGCTTTAAGAAAAATGGCTTTGATGGCCAGAAAAATACCAAAAAAAATCAGCAATGGCATGCCTATTTTGGCCGCTTTTTCCACTCCCCCGCTCAAACCACGGCTCAAGACCCATGTATTCAAAACAAGGCAAAACAAAAAGAAAATGATGGCTTCAAAGGGTATGCCTGTCGTAGAAGTGAAAATATTCAGATAATCATCAAAAAAAGCAGCCACGCCGGTTTGGTTCATGCCGCTGAAAGTGCCGGTGGCTGAATGGTAAACATATGACATGGTCCAGCTTTCAATATAACAATAATACGCCGCAATAGTGATGTTGGAAAATATCCCAAAAACACCAATATACTTCCACATCCAGGCTTTCGACATCCTGTTAAAGGCAAAAGGCGTGGTATGATGCCCATACTGCCCGCCAAAACGGCCTATTGACCATTCAATGAACAATAAGGGGATACCCATCAGTAAAAAACATACCAGGTACGGAATGATAAAAGCACCTCCCCCGTTCTGAACCGCCTGCACAGGGAACCTTAAAAAATTCCCAAGTCCTACGGCATTCCCGGCCATCGCCAAAATCAGCCCGATACGCGAGCCCCATCTTAAATTATTAGTAGCCATACATAACTATTTTAAAAAAAGAAATTGTGAAATTGAAGTACAATAATAAAAAATAAAACATTAAAAGAAAATCTTTTAACAAAATTGTCATAAAAATAGTATTGTCTTTGAAAATTCTTACCTCTGTGTGCCTCAAAAATATTCTATTTTTATTTGGATTGATTACAAATAATGTTTATTTTTGCAGCAGAAATTATTCAGATGAATTTCAGATTAGGCCAATCGCAAATAAAACAGATTGATAAATTATTATGTAACAAATTCTTCGGGATAATAATATTTATTGGGGTTATATGGATCGTTTTTCAGGCAACTTTCGGACTTGGCCACTACCCTATGATCTGGCTCACCGACTTGTTTTTTCTTTTTGAACACCTGTTATTACAGATTATACCCGAAGGAGCCATCAGGAGCCTTATCATCAATGGCATTTTAAAAGGGCTTGGCGGAATAATCATCTTTGTTCCTAATATCATCATCCTGTTTACAGCCTTATCCCTGTTGGAAGAATCCGGATATATGTCACGAGTGGCCGTGATCATGAACAATATGATGCAGCCTGTCGGGCTGAATGGGAAATCCTTTATGTCGCTGGTCATGGGGTTTGGGTGTAACGTTCCGGCAATAATGGCTGCACAGCGTATTGAAAATAAGAATTCACGCATTATCACCACATTGATAAATCCATTGATGCCCTGCAGTTCAAGGTTTACGGTCTATGTCTTATTCATTTCTGCTTTTTTTCCGGATCATCCCGGAACGGTACTATTTTTTATCTATTTGGCCTCCGTTGCTATTGCTATTGTAGTATCGCTTTTACTGAAAAAATATGTCTTCAGGTCAACCGCCGGTATTTATAATGACTATTTGCCGGAATTCCGACTGCCACGCTTTAAAAGTACCGTCAAATTTATGTGGCAGAACGCGATCATGTTTGTTAAAAGGATTTACGCTCCCATCCTCATTGCATCAGTCATTATATGGTTTCTCGGATATTTTCCAAATAATCAGGACAATAAAAATATCGAAAGTTCCTACCTGGGAAAAACCGGAAAGTTTATTGAACCCGCGATTGCCCCCTTAGGTTTCGACTGGAGGATGGGGATAAGCCTGATATCAGGTATTGCCGCCAAAGAAACCATAGTAGGTCTGATGAGCCAGTTATACCAGTCAGAACATCAGGCTGGCAATGATAAAAAAAACCTCATTGAAAGTCTGCAGAACCAAACCTATTTGTCAGGACCCAAAAAAGGGCAAAGGATCTTTAACCCTCTGGTTGCTTTATCGTTTATATTTTTTGTAACAATTTATACGCCTTGCATAGGAACACTTACAACCATCCATAAAACCATCAACAGGCGGAAATGGACAGTTTTTGTCATTGCCTATACTACGGTTCTTGCATGGATAGTATCATTTCTTATTTATAATATCGGGAGCTATTTTATATAGTATGGGCTGAAGTATTCCGTGTTTGAAACACATTGTCAGTCAATACAGCTAAAAACTAGAAATCTGACTTTCGCACTCTGGTTTACTTTGCTTGCATAAGGGTTGCGTTAGTTACTAATTTTACAAATCTTTGGTTATCAGATATTAACAATTCCTTTAACGATACGGTCTCAATTTCAATCAGTTCAGCCAAATCAGCCGGTATTTCAATAATTAATCGCCATAAGCGCTCTGCTAAAGATAGTTGTATTGTTTCAGCATTTTTATATAATTTAATGAACTTGCAAAAGTTAAAGGAGTAATTCATCAAATTAGAAAACGTTTCCTATTTCTTGTTCCTCTATGAAACCATATTGATAACTAAGGTTGTGATATTATTTAGGCATGTTAATAAAATTATGCATATTAATACTTTAATATGAACAAGAAGATATTGGAATACATATATTTGATAATCAATGATAAACCAAAATAATAGATAATCAAAATATACTATTTTGAAAAATTGTTTAAAAAAAAATAATGAGATGGTTGTTTTTTTTACTTGCTTTTTGTACTTTTAATGCCCTATTTAATTATAATCACACAAAAATTTAAAAACACTGAAATATGAAAATAAATATTCAATTTGTTCATAAAGCACAATGTGCAGGAAGATGTTTTCTTTTTTTCATAGTACTATTTTTTAATGCAATTGTAATTACTTTAGGCGCAGCCAGCCCCGGAACTCCCGGTACAAGCACCGGATACCCGTCTCTGCATGATGGAAATAATGCACATATACTGCTTAAGGGTGACCGTTCTGATCATTGTACCTGTCTTAACGATAATTATTCGTTAAACTGGGAATCCATTACGGGTATGGCAAATGTCAGGATTAGCTCGGATTATTTTAATCCGGATGTTTTAAATTATTTTTACGGTAATCTTATAGTTTCGCCATTGACTGAAAATGGCCATTTTCATGCGGATATTTTTCGGCCCGATAATGCGGCGGAACATTTACTTTCGCCTGCCTGCGTATTTGTACATATGGAAAATTTAAAGACCGATATATCTTTTGCAACAACAGTGAAAGAGCCCATTAATGAAAGTGAGTGTTTGGTGAATTCAACAGAAGGCTCACTACCTTTATCAAATATGATGCTTACAATCCCGTCTACTCCAGTTTGTTCTGGTGGTGGAACTATCTGTGCCGGTTCAAGTATAAATATTTCAGCCACTTCGGCTGGTGCCACAACCATATATTGGTATACGGGGGGGGTGTGGTTCCGGACAAGTAGGTACAAGTTCTCCGGGAGCAGCCTACTCAGTTTCTCCGGCATCAACCAAAACCTATTATGCAAGGGGATATAATGCCTCCGGCTTTTCTACCTCCTGCGGTACGGTGATTGTTACAGTAAATCCGGTGGCAGGTGCAGTTACTGTTTATAGCAGTGGCACGTATTGTGACAGTAAGACGCTCACGGCCGGCGGGGGCACGAATGCAACGATATACTGGCAGGGAACCTCAAGTAACGGAACATCTACGGTAACCCTCTCAACGTCGCGATCGGTAACGTCTTCAGGAACGTATTATTTCAGGGCATATAACGCCAACTGTGGATGGGGCACCCCGGTAAGTGCAACGGTGACCATAAATACTTCTTCTACCACTCCGACAGGAATTTCCGGTACAACAACCTTATGCAGCGGAGGATCCACAACGCTGACCCAGAGTGGCGGCGCACTTGGCACCGGCGGAGTATGGTACTGGTATTCGGGTAGTTGCGGAAGTGCCTTTATCAGCAGTGGTTCAGCATCCATCACGGTATCCCCCGGTAGTACAACATCGTATTATGTTCGTGCTCAGGGGACATGCAATACCACGACATGTGCAAATGCCACGGTCACCGTTAATAGTGTTCCCGGCGCTGTAACCGCGTACAATGGAGGCACTCAATGCGGAGGGAGCAGAACCCTGACGGCCGGAGGTGGTACCAATGGAACCATTTACTGGCAGGGAACCACATCAAACGGAACGTCAACAGCAACCCCATCCACCAATCAAACGGTATCATCAGGGACTTATTATTTCCGTGCCCGTAATGGATGCGGATGGGGAACCGAGGGCAGTGCAGCAGTAACAATAAATTTGGTTCCATCCGGGGTGACGGCTTCAGGCGGCGGAACATTTTGTGGCAGTACATCCATTTCGGCATCGGGAGGCACCGGTGGCACCATATATTATCAGGGCACAACAAGCAATGGAACAAGTACCGCATTGGGAGGCACACCACAAACTGTATCCTCATCGGGTACCTATTATTTCAGGTCGCGTTCCTCAGCAGGTTGTTGGGGCACCGAGAGTAGCGCGGCAGTAACTATCAATGTGACTCCGGGTGCGGTTTCGGTATCCGGCGCAGGGACCTATTGTAACAGTACGATTCTTACCGCAACAGGTGGCACCAACGGGACTATCTACTGGCAGGGTACTACCAGCGGCGGAACTTCGACGGTAACTTCAACAAATCCACAGACAGTATCTTCAACGGGTACCTATTATTTCCGGTCACGTTCCGCAGCAGGTTGCTGGGGTACTGAAGGCAGTGCATCCGTTACCATAAATACATCTTCCACAGCGCCATCAGGCATAACCGGAACCACGACGATTTGTAACGGAGGTGCCACAACACTGACACAGAGTGGCGGCGCACTTGGCACCGGCGGAGTATGGTACTGGTATTCGGGTAGTTGCGGTGGAACTTTTATCAGCAGTGGTTCGGCCTCCATTACGGTGTCCCCCGGTAGTACAACATCGTATTATGTTCGTGCTCAGGGGACATGCAATACCACGACATGTGCAAGTGCCACGGTCACCGTTAATAGTGTTCCAGGCGGTGTAACCACGTACAATGGCGGCACTCAATGCGGAGGGAGCAGAACCCTGACCGCAGGTGGAGGTACCAATGGCACGATCTACTGGCAGGGGACAAGCAGTAATGGTACTTCAACGGGAACGCCGTCGACAAATCAAACCGTATCGTCATCAGGCACTTATTATTTTCGTGCGTATAATGGATGCGGATGGGGAACCGAGGGCAGTGCAGCAGTAACCATAAATTCGGTTCCATCCGGAGTGACGGCTTCAGGCAGCGGAACATTTTGTGGCAGTACATCCATTTCGGCAACGGGTGGCACAGGAGGCACAATATATTATCAAGGCACAACAAGCAATGGAACGAGTACTGCATTAGGAGGAACGCCACAAACTGTATCCTCATCGGGGACCCATTATTTCAGGTCGCGTTCCTCGGCAGGTTGTTGGGGCACTGAGGGTAGTGTGGCAGTAACTATCAATGTGACTCCGGGTGCGGTGTCGGTATCCGGCGCAGGAACCCATTGTAACAGTGCCACTCTTACAGCAACAGGCGGCACCAATGGTACGATCTACTGGCAGGGAACTACCGGTGGCGGGACATCAACGGTAAATTCAACAAACCCACAGTCTGTATCTTCAACGGGCACTTATTATTTCAGGTCACGTTCTACAGCAGGTTGCTGGGGTAATGAAGGCAGTGCATCCGTTACCATAAATACATCTTCCACGGCGCCATCAAGCATAACCGGAACAACGACGATTTGTAACGGAAGTTCCACTTCACTCACTTCGAATGGCGGATCTTTGGGTACAGGTGGAGTCTGGTACTGGTATTCGGGCAGTTGCGGTGGTACATTTATTAGCAGTGGTTCGACCTCCATTACGGTATCCCCCGGTAGCACAACATCGTATTATGTTCGTGCTCAGGGGACATGCAATACTACAGCATGTGCAAGTGCCACGGTCACCGTTAATAATGTTCCCGGCGGGGTAACCGCTTACAATGGCGGCACACAATGCGGAGGGAGCAGAACCCTAACGGCCGGAGGTGGTACCAATGGAACCATCTACTGGCAGGGGACCACATCAAACGGAACATCGACAGCAACACCATCCACCAATCAAACGGTATCATCATCAGGCACTTATTATTTCCGTGCCCTTAATGGCTGCGGCTGGAGCGCCCAGGGCAGCGCAACTATTTCCATCATTACACTTCCTGCCAATCCGTCTCCCACAGCAACACCATCTTTAATTTGCGGCAGTGGCAGTTCAAGTTTATCAGCAACGGTTAGCGATGCAATCATTTATTGGTATACCGGCTCCTGCGGAGGTGCATTAATAGGTACCGGAAACTCCATCACCGTTTCTCCTGCTACGACAACCACATACTATGCAAGTGCTTATAACGCCACCACCGGCTGCTGGTCTTCCACCTGCGGCAGTGTGACGGTTACTTTCAGCATTGTTCCGGATATCGTAACGGTTAATGGCGGAGGCACCTATTGTTCTAGCGCCACCCTTACAGCTTCCGGAGGCACCGGAGGAGTGATTTATTGGCAGGGTACAACAAGCGGCGGAACATCCACAGCCAATTCAACAAATCCACAAACAGTATCGTCATCGGGCACTTATTATTTCCGTGCCTATAGTGTATGCGGATGGGGTACTCAGAGCAGCACAACAGTAACGATAAATCCGGCACCCTCAGCGGTGACGGCATCAGGCGGCGGAGCATTTTGTGGCAGTACATCCATTTCGGCATCGGGTGGGACCGGAGGTACCATATATTATCAGGGCACAACAAGCAATGGAACGAGTACCGCATCAGGAGGCACGCCACAAACAGTATCCTCTTCGGGTACCTATTATTTCAGATCGCGTTCCGCAGCAGGCTGTTGGGGCGCTGAGAGCAGTGTGACAGTGACCATAAATACGGTTCCCTCCCCGGTGACTGTACCAGGCAGTGGAACATATTGTGGCAGTACATCCCTTTCGGCATCGGGTGGCACCGGAGGCACCATATACTTTCAAGGCACCACAAGCAATGGAACGAGTACCGCATTGGGAGGCACGCCACAATCGATTTCATCATCGGGCACCTATTATTTCAGGTCACGTTCAGCAGCAGGCTGTTGGGGCACAGAGGGCAGTGCAGCGGTGACTATAACTACAATACCCGGAGGTGTAACGGTTAATGGCGATGGTACATATTGTGACAGTAAAATGCTTACAGCCACAGGAGGCACGAATGGTACGATCTACTGGCAGGGAACGACAAATGGCGGCACCTCTACGGCCTCGCCAGCGACCGCACAGACGGTAACCACATCAGGCACCTACTATTTCAGGGCACATAATCAGGGTTGCTGGGGTACGCAGGATATGGCAACGATAACTATAAATACCTCTTCCACAGCCCCCACGGGGATCACTGGAACCACGACAATATGTAACGGAGGTTCCACCACACTCACCCTGAGTGGCGGGTCTTTGGGTACAGGCGGCGTCTGGTACTGGTATTCGGGCAGTTGCGGCAGTACCCCCGTAGCCAACGGTGTAACATCAATCAGCGTATCACCTGCGACAACAACAAATTATTATGTCCGTGCAGAAGGGACATGCAATACTACTACCTGTGCAAACACCACAGTAACAGTAAATAATATTCCGGGCACAGTCTCCGTCAGCGGCGGAACCACCCAGTGCGGAGGAACCGTTGTCCTCACTGCGAGCGGAGGCACCAATGGAACAATCTACTGGCAGGGCACAACAAGCGGTGGTACATCTACGGCAAATTCTACAAATCCACAAACCGTATCGTCATCGGGCACCTATTATTTCAGGGCAAAGAATGCCTGCGGCTGGAGCACCGAGGGCAGCGCAGCAGTGACCATAAATTCGGTTCCATCCGCAGTGACTGTATCAGGCGGCGGAACATATTGTGGCAGTACATCCGTTTCGGCATCGGGTGGCACGGGGGGTACCATATATTATCAGGGCTCAACAAGCAATGGAACGAGTACCGCATTGGGAGGCACTCCGCAAACTGTATCCACATCGGGTACTTATTATTTCCGGTCACGTTCCGCAGCAGGCTGTTGGGGCGCCGAGGGCAGTGTGACAGTGACAATAAATGTGGTTCCTGGAGCGGTGTCGGTATCCGGTGCAGGAACCTATTGTAACAGCACGATTCTTACCGCAACAGGTGGCACCAATGGCACCATTTACTGGCAGGGTACTACCAGTGGCGGAACTTCAACGGTAACTTCAACAAACCCACAGACAGTATCTTCAACGGGCACCTATTATTTCCGGTCACGTTCCGCAGCAGGTTGCTGGGGTAATGAAGGCAGTGCATCTGTCACCATAAATACATCCTCCACAGCGCCATCAGGCATCACCGGAACCACGACAATATGTAACGGAGGTTCCACCACACTCACCCTGAGTGGGGGATCATTGGGTACAGGCGGCGTCTGGTACTGGTATTCGGGCAGTTGCGGCAGTACCCCCGTAGCCAACGGTGTAACATCAATCAGCGTATCACCTGCGACAACAACAAATTATTATGTCCGCGCAGAAGGGACATGCAATACTACTACCTGTGCAAACACCACGGTAACAGTAAATAATATTCCGGGCACAGTCTCCGTCAGCGGCGGAACCACCCAGTGCGGAGGAACAGTTGTCCTCACTGCGAACGGAGGCACCAATGGAACAATCTACTGGCAGGGCACAACAAGCGGTGGTACATCCACGGCAAATTCTACAAATCCACAAACTGTATCGTCATCGGGCACCTATTATTTCAGGGCAAAAAATGCCTGCGGCTGGAGCACCGAGGGCAGTGCAGCTGTGACCATAACGACAGTTCCCGGTGCTGTTACAGCTTATGGCGCTGGCACGTATTGTGACAGTAAAACGCTTACAGCAACCGGAGGCACGAATGGTACGATCTACTGGCAGGGAACGACAAATGGCGGCACTTCGACGGCCTCGCCAGCGACCACACAGACGGTAACCGCATCAGGCACCTACTACTTCAGGGCATATAATCAGGGTTGCTGGGGTACTCAGAATATGGCAACGGTAACCATAAATACCTCTTCTGCAGCGCCCACGGGGATCACCGGCACCACAACGATATGTAACGGAGGTTCTACCACCCTCACCCTTAGTGGCGGCTCATTGGGTACAGGTGGAGTGTGGTACTGGTATTCGGGGAGTTGCGGTGGTACCTTTGTAGCCAACGGTGTAACATCGATCAACGTATCACCTGCAACAACATCAAATTATTATGTCCGGGCACAAGGAACCTGCAATACTACTACCTGTGCAAGTGAAACGGTCACCGTAAATAATATTCCCGGTGTGGTGACTGTCTATAATGGCGGCTCTCAATGCGGAGGGAGCAGAACGCTGACCGCCGGTGGCGGTACCAATGGCACGATTTACTGGCAGGGGACAAGCAATAATGGTACTTCAACGGGAACACCGTCGACTAATCAAACCGTATCGTCATCGGGAACCAATTATTTCCGCGCATACAACGGCTGTGGATGGGGCAATCAGGGCAGCGCAACAGTAAGCATAATTTCGGTACCCTCCGCGGCTATCTGGATGGGAACATCTGGTTCGGACTGGGATAATCCATCCAACTGGTTATGCGGTGCAGTACCCACAGCAAGCGATGATGTCATTATTTCTTATGTAACAAATCACCCTGTTGTTAATTCCATAAATGTTGCAACATGCCGGAACATTACCATCGATGCACTTGCATCCCTGTATGTCAACAGCGGCAAGGATCTTTCTGTGTATGGCAACTGGACCAACAACGGGCAAAGTAATGTGGGCAACGGAACCGTAATCTTTGCCGGCAGCACAGCACAGACAATCAACGGATCCACCACCTTCGGAAATCTCACCATCAATAACGCTAACGGTGTGACCTTAAACAACCCCACAGAAGTAAGCGGGGTTCTTACACCCACCTCAGGAACACTTGCCTCTGGCGGAAACCTCACACTGGTATCCACTGCTTCGCAAACAGCACTGATAGCAGGTACGGGATCCGGCAATGTCAGCGGCAACGTAACCATGCAACGCTATATGGCCAGCAGGTTGGGTTATCATTATTATTCCTCGCCGTTCAACGGGGCTTCCATCAACGAGTTTGCCGATGAAATCGGCACTATAATCACAGGGAATCCATACATCGGTAGCGACACCACCCAAACCGTCAATCCTTTCCCCAATTTCTTTGCCTATGACGAAACCATGGGACCAACGATGTCCATAGGCTGGACCGGCGCAGGGTCAACACTTCAGACCATGCGAGGCTATTGTATCAACTTCGGGGCATCTGCTGCCCCACTGACAACAGATATTACAGGCGTTGTCAACAACGGAAATCTCAGTATCAGCTTGACAAAAACCATTACAGGCAACACTTTTGCCGATGGCTGGAACCTGATCGGAAACCCATATCCCTCGCCGGTAGACTGGCAATCAGGCGGATGGACCAAAACAAATATGAACAATGCTATTTATTATTTTGATGCTGCAGATCAGTATACCGGGACATACAGCTATTTTGTCAATGGCTATGGTACTCCTTCAGGAACAACAGGGATCATTGCCTCCATGCAGGGATTCTTTGTAAAGGCAACAGGTACGGGATCACTGGACGCGACCAATGCCGTGAGAGTTTCAGACCCCAACCCGGTATTCTATAAGGCCACAGTAAATAATCCAACATTAAGACTCAGAGGCTACCCGGTAAACAATACTTCCGCAGCCGACGAAACGGTTATTTATTTCGATCCACAGGCAACTTCTATGTTCGACGGTAATTTCGACGCATACAAAATGATGAATAACAATTCTGCTTACCCCAACATCTTTACAAGGGACAGCACTCCTGCTTCTTTATCAATACAGGCTCTGCCACCGCTATCCAACAACACGGATGTGATCATACCGCTCGGCTATATCACCAAAACCAACGGGAATTTCACCATCAATGCCAGCGAGATTCTCAACTTCGACCCCTCCCTGCACATCTACCTCGAAGACAACCAGACTTCCACAAGCCAGGATCTGACGGCAAATCCCGTTTACACGTTTTCGATGAATGCGAATGCACCGCAGTACAGGTTCTTCATCCGGTTCTCGCCCTCTATTCTGACAGGGATAGATGAAAATGGCAGTTCCTTTGTTGATGCCTGGGCCTCCGGCAAAGACATTTATGTGAATTACAGCAACAGCAGTCGGCAGCCGGCCGAAATATCGGTTTATAACATGCTCGGGCAGAAGATATTCACCGGCACACAGGAAGGCCACGGGACCAAGCGTTACACAGTGGACAAACCGGGTTGTTACATAATAAATGTTGTCAGCAATAACAGCAGCTATCAGAAGAAGATTATTGTATTATAAAATAATAATATTAAATTACATAGAATCTGAGCGGAAACTCAGTGTCTGAATCGAAAAGTTCAGTTTCGAGGCCTGTCTGACTGGCCAGCCAGGCAGGCCTGCCCGACTGCGTCATTCAGGCGGGCTTGCGAAGCGACAAAAAGCGGAGTTTACTGGGGTAAATGCGTCGTGCTGAGTTTATCGAAGCAAGCATTTTTGGAGCAAGCGTAACCCTGCCCGACTGCGGCAGCGCTTTTTATAGGAGATAATCTCACAGAAATATTTTAATCAGTAACCGGAAATTGTAAGATGATCCTATGCTATAAAATCGCTGACAGGGGCAGGCGGGGAAGAAAATGGAGTTTTCGTTCAGACACTACTTACTGTTTGGCAATTATCGAAATCATGAACAAACTAAGACAGATATTTTTAACGATTACTTTCCTGAACATCCCAGTTTTTATAAACGAAGCCCTTGCCCAGGTACCGCCTCCCCACCCAGGAGACGAGAACTCAGTGCCTGTTGACGGGCTTGGTCTTCTGGCTGCGCTTGGCATTGCATATGGGATAAATAAACTCAGGAAAAAGAAAAAATGATTTGCCGGCCAACAAGTATTAAAAGGAAAGATTCACGCTTTTTCAAAAAATTGAGCCAAACAATACAATATTTTTCGGATCGTTTTCGAAATTGCAAATGCAGCATTATCGAACATTATTTCTAATGAGTTTATAAATGTACTTTTGAACTTTTTAACAATGATTATTGTATAAGAAGTCCGCACAACGATTAATTCCAGGAGATAAAAACCTGTCTGTGTGGTATTGCGGATAGCCAATGAAACGTATCTTGCCGGTTGTCAAGAAAACAATAATTAAACTTCGGTATCATAGCAGACGTTGCCAGGCAATATTAAAACGACATGTGAGAAATCAATTTTCAGGACTCACCCTGTCCCAATAAAAATGCCGTCCCAAAGAAAAAATGTTCACCTGCTCGTTATATCAAATAAAAACCTACTTTCCTTGATCCGTCAATTTGTACAAAGGTAAAGCTCATAAAAGTATAGCTGCCGCAAGCCAATTTAAATTCACAGTATCCAGGTGATCATTATGTTTTATATTCCATAAAAAATATTTAAATTATTATTAATACGTTTGGTTTTTATCAAAATATTTGTTACTTTTATAGTTATAATTACTGATATTCAACAAATAAGCAATATTATATAATATATGTTTATTAAAAATTATCATGAAATAATTTGTATCATTATTAAATAATGTCACCATGAAAAAGATCATCTTACTTATTGTTTCAATGCTGGGATTCACAGCATATATTAATGCACAACCGGCTGGTTTATGGGGTATGACATATTCAGGAGGAAACGGAGGGGGAGTAATTTTTAAAACGGATAATAACGGAAATAATCTGCAAGTGGTATACAGTTTTATCAAAAATTCCGGTTCATCCCCGTCATATATACGATTGTGCGAAGCCGCCAACGGAAAGTTTTACGGAATGACCAACTTGGGAGGGGCTTTCGATATCGGAGTACTTTTTGAATATGACCCGGCAACAAATACATATACGAAAAAAATTGATTTCTCTAGTAACTACAACGGCAGATACCCAAAAGGCTCACTGATACTGGCCTCGAATGGGAAACTATACGGAATGACCTGCCAGGGTGGAGCAAACTATGATGGTGTTATGTTTGAATATGATCCGGCCACGGATACCTATACGAAGAAGTTTGATTTTTTAAACACGTCGAAAGGGTGTTACCCTTTTGGCTCGCTGATGCAGGCCTCTAACGGAAAACTATACGGCATGACATACAGCGGAGGAAGCAGCGGTTTCGGAGTCATGTTTGAGTATGACCTTACCACTAATACCTATACCAAAAAACATGATTTTACGGGCAACTCCGATGGAAAGAATCCTTACGGCTCTCTTATGGAAGCCTCTAACGGAAAGTTGTACGGCTTGACTTACAAAGGAGGAAGCAGCGATTACGGAATAATCTTTGAATTTGACCCTGCAACCAGCGCTTATACCATAAAACATGACCTTGCTGTTTCCGGCCTCGTCAATGGAATTTATCCCTATGGTGAAATGATACAGGCATCCAATGGTATGTTATACGGCATGACCCAGCGGGGCGGGGCCGGCGACCTGGGCGTTATTTTTGAATACAACCCTGCCACCAATACCTATACCAAAAAAACTGATTTCACAGGCACACTTAATGGCTCCTATCCTTATGGATCGCTCATGCAGGCTGCCGGCGGGATGTTATACGGAATGACCAGCCAGGGGGGAACCAACGGATATGGTGTACTATTTGAATATGATCCGGCTACCGGTACCTGTACAAAAAAAATTGATTTTCTGGGTACTTCCAATGGAAGATCACCTCTCGGTTCACTGATGCAGGTGACTAACGGTACAATTTACGGAATGACAACCCAGGGAGGCGCCAGCAACTGCGGCGTTTTGTTTGAATACAATCCTGCAACAAACACCTGTACAAAAAAAATTGAACTTAATGTTTTTCTGGATGGAGCATATCCTTATGGTCCGTTAATGAGCGCCTCCAACGGGATGTTATACGGAATGGCCTGTAGCGGAGGCATCAACAATGCCGGGGTTTTGTTTGAATATAACCCGGTCACCTCAACCTATACCAAAAAAATTGATTTCGCGGGAACATCTAACGGGAGATACCCTTATGGCAGGTTGGTTCAGGCAAACAACGGCATGCTCTACGGGATGACCAACCAGGGAGGAAGCAATGATTGGGGGGTGCTGTTTGAATATAATCCTGTCACCAATATATTGACAAAAAAACTGGATTTTACAGGGACTTCAAACGGAAAAAGACCTATGGGCTCCATGATGAAAGCTTCCAACGGAAAACTATATGGCACAACCACTTATGGCGGAACAAACGATTTCGGTGTGCTGTTCGAATACGATCCTTCGACCAATACCTTTACAAAAAAACATGATTTCACGGATATCCCCGATGGACGAAGCCCATACGGCAGCGATGTGATGCAGGCATCCAACGGGGTGCTTTATGGAACGACTTATTTGGGAGGAAGCGGCTACGGAATTATTTTTGAATATGATCCGTTGAACAGCACCTATACAAAAAAAATGGATTTTTCTGCCGCCGCCGATGGAAGAAATCCCTATGGCACCCTGGTGCAGACCTCCGGCGGTTTGTTATACGGGATGACATGCAACGGAGGTGCCAGCAATTACGGCGTACTGTTTGAATATAACCCGACAAACAATAGTTATATAAAAAAATTGGATTTTGTGAGTTCTAACGGAAGGAATCCGCATGGTTCACTTCTGCTTGCGTCCAACGGGAAATTATACGGTGGAACCTACCAGGGAGGAACCATTGACGCAGGTGTACTTTTCGAATACAATACCACGGCGAGTGTCTACACCAAAAAACATGATTTTGACGGAATAACAGGAAGATATCCATCCTATGGAAATCTCATTGAGATCATAACCAATTACTGGACCGGCACCGTAAGCAACAACTGGGACACACCCGGCAACTGGTCGTTGGGCGTGGTTCCAGGAAGTACTCTTGATGCTGAAATCCCCGATGTTGCTCCCAACCCCATGCCGGTAGTTAATTCATCAGGCGCTGCCTGCTGCCGTAATATTACCATAGATGCCAACGCTTCGGTCACCATAAACAGCGGCAAAGACCTTACGGTATCCGGAAACTGGACCAACAATGGCGACAGCCTCACAGGCATCGGAACCGTTTGTTTTCTAAGTAGTTTCGCTCAGAAAATAAACGGCCTCACCGTCTTTGGAAATCTCATAATAAACAATTCAGGCGGAGTGACATTAGATAGTCCTGTACAGGTGACCGGGGTGCTGACCCCCTCACTGGGAACCCTAAGCACCAATGGCAACCTCACACTGGTTTCAACCGCAGCGCAAACAGCATTGATAGCAGGTACCGGATACGGGGCGGTGACAGGAGATGTCACCATGCAGCGCTATATGCCGGACAAACTCGGGTATCATTATTATTCCTCTCCGTTCAGCAATGCACCCGTCAGCGGGTTCACCGATGAGCTGGGAACCATAATTTCTGCATATCCTTATGTGGGATATGATACGACACATACAGTGACCCCGTTTCCAAATTTCTATGTATACGACGAAACCTATGCACAGCCTACCATTTCCATCGGTTGGGATGCTGCTTCTGCAACACTGGAGCCCATGAGAGGATATTGTATTAATTTTGGCGGTACCACAGGCGCTTTCACCACTGATATATCCGGAACAGTTAACACCGGAGCCATCAATTACAATGTAACAAACACTCCTTCAGGCAATGCCTGGGCTGATGGATGGAACCTGGTGGGCAACCCCTACCCTTCACCCATTGACTGGCAGGCGCCCTTAGGATGGACAAAGACAAATGTATACGACGGCATCTATTACTTTGAAGCAAACACACAATATTCAGGCACCTATAGATCATTTGTCAATGGATACGGAACAAATGGAGCAACAGGTATCATTCCTTCGATGCAGGGATTCTTTGTAAAAGCCACTGCCGGAGGAACACTGGGTGTAACGAATGATGTGAGGGTAAATTCTCAGCCACTGTTCTTTAAGTCGACCATAACTTCTGATCCAATACTGAGACTTAAGGGATATCCTGCTCAAAACAGCGCTCACGCTGATGAAACCGTCGTTTATTTCGATTCATTGGCCTCTTTTATGTTTGATGGGAATTATGACGCCTATAAAATGATGAATAACGACCCTGCCTACCCCAATATTTATACAAGCGACAGTTCCCAGTCGGCTTTATCCATAAACGCACTGCCGCCGCTTTCAAACACCGATGTGATTATTCCCCTGGGATTTATTACTAAAACCAGTGGTAACTTCACCATAGAGGCCACCGAGCTACTCAACTTCGACCCGTTATGGCATATTTATCTTGAAGACAATCAGACAACAGTCATGCAGGACCTGACAGTAAACCCCCTATATACATTCTCCACTGTGGCAAACGCTCCGCAATACAGATTTTTCATCAGGTTCTCTCCCACTGTCATCACAGATATTGCTGAGCAAGGCAATTCATTTGCGGATACATGGTCGTCGGGCAAAAACATATATATCAGGTACAGCAGCACGAACATGCAACATGCTGTGATATCAATATTCAACATGCTCGGGCAAAAAATCATAAATGCTCAGCAGACTGTATCAGGTACTTCCTGTTACCCCATCGAAAAACCAGGATGTTACATTGTACATGTAACTGACGGGAATACCATTTTCCAGAAAAAAGTGATACTATTTTAGGCAGGCCACACAAGCAAAATTAGTATGCACATACGCTTATTTGGTTGGTGATATAACAATCCGTCGGCAAAAAAGGCAAAGAACAAGCGCCTCAGACAGACAATGTTCTCACCTGCCTGGTTTTCTGTAGTTTTCGAGCATCAGTACCATTTTTACGATCCTGCGTTTGCGTGTTTCGTCTTTTTTGGCATCATTGATCCATTCTGTTATCTCCTTCTTATGTGAATAAGAAAAATGGGTAAATGTGGCAAGGGCTTCAGGGCTTTGCATAAGCGCATCCGTTATATCCCCGGGGACATCCACTATGCGTGGCTGAAGGTCTTCTTCAAATTCGATATGAACGAAATCGCCTGCCGTTTTGCCTGCCTTGCGTTGTATTGGCAGGCTGACAAATAAAAAATATGTTCCGTCGCCCTTAGGCAGCAACGAAGTGCGAAAATTCTGAGCATCAATAGTTCCGGCAACTTTTATTCTTCCATTTTTCCTGAAATTACAACTCACTACCACGGGTATATCCACATAGATCCATCCGTTAAATCCTGAACCTTTCTTTAATTGAGCCTCAAACTGATACATAGTTTCCCACCTTAAATAAAAGTATTTTAATCAGATACTGATATTCCGACAGGCTAATTTACTATATTTGCCACAGATTATTATCATCAAAACCAAAATATATGGAAGAAACATTAAAAACAAACACGGCTACTCAGGCTGCCATAGAACTTGAAGAAAAGTATGGCGCACACAATTATCATCCGCTGCCCGTTGTTTTATGCAAGGGCGAAGGAGTTTTTTTATGGGATGTGGAAGGAAAGAAATATTTCGATTTTCTTTCGGCCTATTCCGCTGTGAACCAGGGACACTGCCATCCTAAGATCATCAATGCCATGATAGAACAGGCCAGAACCCTCACGCTGACTTCGCGCGCTTTTTACAACGATTGCTTAGGCCCTTATGAAAAGTATATCACTGAATTTTTCGGTTATGATAAAGTTTTGCCGATGAATTCCGGGGCTGAAGGCGACGAAACTGCACTGAAACTTTGCCGTAAATGGGCTTACAAGGTGAAAGGCATACCCGAAAACCAGGCTAAGATCATCTGCTGCGAAAACAATTTCCACGGCAGGACCATCACGGTAATCTCCATGTCTACCGATCCCGACGCCACTAAAGATTTTGGCCCGTTTACACCGGGTTTTATTAAGATACCTTATAATGACCTGTCCGCACTGGAAAAGGAGCTGGAAGACCCCAATGTTGCCGGTTTTCTGGTTGAGCCCATACAGGGCGAAGCCGGAGTTTTTGTGCCGGACGAAGGTTATCTGGCAAAAGCGTATAGCTTATGCAAAGCGAAAAATGTGTTGTTCATCGCCGACGAGGTGCAGACAGGCATTGCCCGCACAGGAAAGATGTTGTGCTGTGACCACGAAAATGTAAAGGCTGACATCCTTATTCTTGGTAAGGCCTTATCCGGTGGTGTTTTTCCGATCTCTGCCGTGCTGGCCAACGATGATATCATGCTGACCATTAAACCCGGAGAACACGGTTCGACATTCGGCGGAAATCCTCTGGCTGCAAAAATAGCTGTTGCAGCCCTCCAGGTCGTAAAAGATGAAAACCTCTGCGAACACGCCGAACGGCTTGGCAAAATATTCCGAGAAGAAATCAGGAAGATTGATTCGGATATGATAGAACTGGTACGTGGCAAGGGCTTGCTGAATGCGGTAATCATTAAACCCAAGAACGGCAAAGAAGCGTGGGATGTCTGCCTGAAGATGCGTGATAACGGTCTGCTGGCAAAACCCACACACGGCCACATCATCCGTTTTGCCCCGCCTTTGGTTATTACCGAGGAACAGGTCTATGAAGCTGTAGAAATCATCAGGAAGTCGATACTCTCGTTCAATTGAAAAGCAGACTGTCCTCAAAGTTAAATTCTGTATTAAAAGATGAATGCCGGACAACACAAGTCGATTTTTCAGTAATATTTTAACCTGATCAATATGTTTCCCCATACCCTCTCTAAAATATCTGAGCAGGTATGGGGAAATAGTTTTTGGTTTGATAATAAGCCTGTTTTCTCTTTTTGTTAAGGTTTTCATACCGCATGATTATGCAGATAGAGTTTGCAGGAAAGCCCGTGATTGAAAAAAATTTGTCTCAACAAAAAATTCTGAGCAGTGTTTCAACCTCATCCGACCTGATATCGTTACCGGATGATTTGTAAACCTCATGCAATTCCTGCAACATCCTCTTTATGATAATGATATTGGAACAAGGTCTGTAAAAGGAATACTGCGGTTCTATCTTACGTTGTTTCAGAAATAAATCAATCTCGTGCCGGGTAAAAAAGGCTCCTTTGCTTGCTGGATTGATATAAAACAAGACTTCCGCCTCGGATAAAGGCAGCCCATGGATACGGGTATGCTCGTCCATATAGGCAAGTATAAAATTGCCGGGAAGGTTGACACCGTATACAGGTAATTCGGCAAGCCCGGATAAGATCAGCTGAACAAGTGCCAGTGACAGATGATTACCGGTGTGGGTGTCGATCACATTATTGATGAAGTAACTGAGCGGAGTGTTGAACTCCGAACGGTCTGTTTCAAATTTATTCTCGGTGTATAAAATCCTGTTCACGACACCTGCTTTTTCAAAAGCCGTCAGATGCGGGTTAAGCTCAAGCCAGATATCCTGTTTTATCCGTTCAAGGTTTTTTTTTACCTTCTGCTCATCAAGGTTGGGATATTGATATTTACTCACCAGGATATAGCCCATTAAAAGGTTGGTTCCGCCCAGACTGTACCAGTTATTGAGTTCTTCAAGCAAATTTTCAAATTGTAACTTGTGGATTAATACCTCAATACGATGCTGGGCCAGTGGCTGCAGGTTGTTTTCCCAGGCTTTTTCCAGGTAGGGAACAGCGGTTTTTTTATAGGTCAGTATCCTGTCGCGGATCTGCCGGTAAATCGTTTCATCAGGTTCATCGATGAGATTAACCAGTGCCTCCAGTTCTTTATGTATTTCAGGTGTTTCCATTTACAGCCGCTGCGACATTCACTTGAACCTTTATATAAAACAAAAAAGCAAGATTACGCCATCTTGCTTTTCAAAAACTTTTCAATTTATTTACTGATTCAGCATTACCGGCATCACCAGCATGAGAATATCCTCCCCTTCGTTTTTAATCACAGGGAAGAGAAGCGCCGCGCGGTTGGAAGCCGACATTTCGATACAAATCTCTTCTGTGTCAAGGTTGTTGATCATTTCAAGAATAAACTTTGAATTGAAACCGATGTCAATATCATCGCCGGCATAGTTACAGCTCAGCCGTTCCTTTGCTTCGTTGGATAATTCCGCATCTTCAGCCGACAGTATCAGTTCCTGTCCGGTGATTGAAAAACGTATCTGGCGTGTAAGCTGGTTGGAAAAGATGGAAACACGTTTGATGGAGGTTAGGATCTGCTGACGGTTGATGGTAAGTTTTTTATTATTATTGGCCGGGATAACAGCTTCATAATTAGGATATTTACCATCAATCAGCCGGCATATCATACGTATATTTTCAAATTCAAAGAGTGCGTTGGTATTGTTATATTCAATCTTCACAGGTACATCCAGCGAACTCAGGATATTTTTGATCAGGTTAAGCGGTTTTTTAGGCAGAACAAATGAACCCGGTTCACTGGAGCCGGCGTCGGTACGCCGGTACCTGACCAGTTTATGTGCATCGGTAGCCACAAAGGTGATATCTTTGTCAGACAACTGGCAGAACACTCCCGTCATTACAATCCTCATTTCATCATTACCTGTGGCAAACAATGTTTTATTAAATGCATTCACTAACACCTGTGAATCCAGAGAGATGCTGGTGCCGTTATCCACCACTGGAGACTGAGGATAGACATCTCCGTTAAAGCCTGTCAGTTTATACTTTCCTTCTCCTGCAGAAATTTCTATCTGAAACGTTTCGTTATTAATGGTAAATGACATAGGGACATCAGGAAAAGTCTTAAGAATATCAATAAGATAACGGGCAGGAACCGCAATAATACCATCATTTTCAGCCATAGTCACTGGAATAACAACCGTAATGGTAGTTTCAAGGTCAGAAGCCGTGACACTGAGTTTTTCATCAGTAAGATCGAAAAGAAAATTGTCGAGAATCGGAAGTGTGTTGCTGGAAGTAAGTACGCCGCTGATCGCCTGCAGGTTCTTTAATAGTACGGATGTTGATACGATAAATTTCATATAGCTCAAATTTTTACTTTATTATCAAAATGATGGTTAATTGAATGACAAAAATATAAAAAAAATTGATTGTTCTGATTTTTTTTGTTTTAATATCTAACTTATTGATTTTGTGGCTTACTATTCAAATAATAATCGAGCGGTTTAAAAATATCACTAAATACATAAAACTGTATCAGGGTAAGATCTTTTTTATCGTTAATCAGTGCATACAGACGGTCGCGGTCGTAAATCACCGGCTTACCTTCCTGATCAATTTCATCGGGCGCAGCTTTGCGCAAAAAGGTTGTTACATTGTATATATTCCCGTCGGTATTTTCAACATCTATGATAATATATGGAGGTGAAGATACAATGGAATCTTTTTTCAGTGGTTCCATATCGTTCAGCAAGGCTTCAAACCTGACATCTTCAAAGGAAGAGAAAAGCTCCATCAGTTTGACGGTATCATAGTTCATAACGGATTTATTGCTGTCAAGGGATGTTATATGAAAATTTTTCTGGGATGTCTTGACTGCCTTAAAAGATTGTCCGTGATCGTCCTGTATTTGCACACGCACTGATTTCACCACAGGATATTTTAAGTTGAATATGGTATGGTCGCGCCAGTCCTTGATCAGCGGGCTGTACCTCGTGGTAAGAAAACCCCTGAATCCGAAAATATGAGTAATATAAGGAGTATCAGCACCTTCGATCAGCATATACGTGCCCATATTATTCTGAGTTGCACAGCCTACATAATAGGTTTTAGTCAGTTTTTCATGCGGAAAAAGCTTGATCTTGTCAAACAGGCTGATACGGTATACTTTCTGGTATATCTCCACCTTGGTGGAATTAGTGGCAAGCAGTTTGACCACCTGTTCCCTTCCCGCTTTGGATACAGGTTCTTTGACTTCAACGCTCATAAGTGTTTTAAGCAGCATGGTGATCGCATCCTTAGAAGCAGTGTATTCATTATTTATACTCCATTTTGACGGACCTGTCCTGAGCAGGGTAATTGTATTGTTATCTTTATCAGCCAGAAAAACCTTAGTGACAGACGCAGTATCATCCACGGCAAAATCACTGTATTTCTCATTCAGAGTGTTCATACGGTTTTTCACCAAAAATAACAGTGCTGTTATCACAGCCAGTATGATGACCAAAACAATTGCGATACGGTTTTTTTTCATGTTTGAATACAGAATTTGCATTATTTCCTGGTGAATCTGTATCTCCTGACAATCAGCTGTATAATGCCAAAGATCAGGACAAGAAGCACAGGGCCGATGGTATTTATCAATTGCATGGACAGTTTTATACCGGCATTATTAATTTTGTTTTTATCCAGCAGCCTCATTTTAACTTCGCGTGAACGCACTGAGATAATGCCGGAACCATCGCACATGTAATCGATACAGTTTAAAATAAAATCTTTGTTTCCGAATGTCTCGCCGGTATATTGGTCGTAACCGAGCGGATAAGGATTCCCGGTCTTTTTATCCAGCTGGTTTTTTATTACATCCCCGTCGGAAACCACGATCATTTTGGTCTGAGGGCTTTTTTCCTTAAAATCGAAACTGCTGATATCTGACATTATTTCGGGCGGCAGCCTGTTTAAATATACCGACGAAAAACTTCCTTCCAACAAAACAGCAACGGGCAGGCCGGATCTATTAAACTGTCTTTCGTCCGGTACAGACTGAAGCATGTCGAGGGATATCCTGACCGGTGTGTTTAGTACTCTGGAATATTTGGAACTAGAAAGCAGTATGGTTTTCTTTATGCCTTTGCCTCCGACAGTGTCCACCGTACTGGTAAATTCCATTTTTACAGCATTCAGATTACTGACTATAGGATGTTTAGCCGTAGGCATAATCACCGGAAAATAATACCAGGGCAGCAATTCAACTTTGGGCTGTCCGCCATACTGTCCGGTAACCGCCGGAATGGGCAGGGCATTCATATCGAGCAGCAAATTGGTATTGACACGGACGCCATAATTAAAGAGCATATCGTCCAGGTTGCGGTCGATGGCGATGCCCAGGGTAGTATTCGATTTCTGCAAACTGTCCATCGTGGCAAACACGGGGTCGAGGAGCCACAACACACTGCCACCGTGCATAATGAACTGGTCGATAAAATATTTGTCTTTTTCGGCGAAAGCGCTGTCGGGCTTGGCAATGATCAGGGCAGCATATTTGTTCAGCAAGGGTTTTTCTTTAGTCCCGCGCACCATAAGACTGTTGATCTTTCCGTTAATATCCACGGTATCCACATCATAATAATCGGATAAGGCATACATGATATCCGCCAGGCGTTCGAGGCCCAGTTCCCCGTGTCCGCGCGTAAATGCCAGGCGGGGTTTCACCTTGACCAGCAATTTGCGTATGGCGTTACTCAGGTTATATTCAAGGTTTTGTACCGAATTGTTCAGAACCTGATCGGACGGAGTGCCTAACTGGTTAGTGAATAATTGCACCGGCACTTCTTTCTGCCTGTAAGATACTATAGCTCCGGGAAAGATCCATTGCTGGGAACTTCCGTCGGCTGTCTTCATCTTGATGTTTGTGGGCTGTATGCCTTTATTTACAAGCTGTTCGTAAGTGTTCTGTATCTTTTTTTTGTCATTCCCTTCTGAAGGATTGATAAAGGTATACTGAATATTATCATTATATGCCCTGAATTCGTCAAGCATCTCCTTAGTTTCAGAACGCAGCCTTTTAAAGCCCGCAGGAAACTCACCATCCAGATAAACCTGAAAATAAACCACATCGTCAATCTGTTTCAGATATTTTTTGGTAGATTCCGATAAAGTATAGCGTTTTTCGGCGGTGAGGTCGAAACGGGTAAAAACAAAGTAGGATATTATATTAACAAAAACCAGTATCAGCAGGCTGAGAAAAAGCTGCATCAGACTGCTATTTTTTATCTTGTTTTTACGTTTTCGCTTAGCTTTTTTAGTTACCATTTTCGTTTTTCAATAGAAATCTTCGACAACAGCATAAACAACACAATGATGCTGATGAAATAGATGATGTCACGGGTATCTACCACGCCTCTGCTCAGTGAGATATAATGTGCATTGATCCCCACCGACTTGATGAAAAGGTCTATCTTGCCAAACAGGTCGAGTGAATAGATAAAATCGAAACCTATATACAGAAACCCGCATAAAAAAACAGAGAGTACAAAGGCAAGTACCTGCTTATCGGTGAGCGAGGAACAGAAAAGACCAATGGCGACAAATGCGGCGCCCAAAAGCAATAATCCGATGTAGGAGCCCCAGGCAGCGCCGGCATCCATATTTCCTAAAGGATTGCCCAGCCAGTATACCGAGATAAAATAGATCAGCGTAGGAATCAGCGATAATAATACCAGAGCCAGCCCCGCAAAATATTTCGACAGAATGATCTGCATATCACTCAGAGGCTTGGTGAGCAGCAATTCAATGGTGCCGGATTTTTTTTCATCGGCAAAGGAACGCATGGTGATGGCCGGTATCAGGAACAGAAATACAAAGGGCGCTACAACAAACAAACCGTCGATGGTGGCATAGCCAAACATCAGGATATTGAAATCATTGTTGAATACCCATAAAAAAAGGCTGTTGATCATCAAAAAAACAATAATAATGATATATCCGGTCAGTGAACTGAAAAAACTGTTTATTTCTTTGATGAAAAGCGTAAACATGATTTTTTTTTAAGCCTGCAAAGATACATTTTTTAATGATGGTTTTGCAAGTTTAATTTCTTATTGAAAAGCAGGGTAAAGCAGGCAGGTGTATGCGTTATTTTCCAATGAACCCGTTTTACAAATATTGCCTTAAAAGTAATATTGTTACAAACACATTGTAATACAGTAATTTAAATCAATATTTATAATTTTATCTCAATTTGCTTGTAAATTAAAATAAAGTCAGTAATTTTGCACCCTCAAAAAATGATTATGTAGCTCAGCAGGTAGAGCATCGCCCTTTTAAGGCGGGGGTCCTGGGTTCGAATCCCAGCATGATCACGGAAAAAAACCAAGGGCCGCTGTAATTCAATTAATTACAGCGGTGTTTTTTTTGTTACACACAAAAATATTTTGATAATCCCCCCTTTTCAATGTTCACGAATGAGAATATAATCGAAAAAAGAGCCTACGTTAACCCACACATTCGTTGCATAATTACCCTGGGCATATACCCATATCTGAACGGCATGAGCGCCTGCAGACAGTCCGGTAAAATAGCCATTCATGGAAATAGACTGATATACACCTGAATGTGTCCACCATATCTGACCGGTTCCGACAGAAATTGTAGTAAAACTGTTAATTACTGTGGGGCCGGGTTGTCCGTCCACACGCAGTTCATAAGCCACGCAGCTGGTTCCTCCGGGAAAGGTCGCCATTACATGGCCGTTGAAAAACATTTCGATAACGGATGAGGCACTGTTTTTTGTGAAGCTGCCAACCGTGCAAAGCTGGGTCCAGGTGCTGGACGGTAAATTTGCCAGGCCGGTTTGCGGTACATACAGTTGAGTGTACGTGGTCGGACTTTCGGTACCGGGAGGTCCTGCCGGCCCCGGGACGCCCTGCGGACCTTGCAGGCCCTGAGGCCCTTGCGGCCCTATAGCCTGAACCCAGACACTGTCGTTAAAATACCAGAAACCCACAGCCCCGCCCAACATCGAAGGATTGGCATTATATACCAGTAAGGAAGTGGCAGGATTGGGTACCGTTGTTACATCACTGACCGAAGTCAGCATTACCCTCGGTATTAAAATTCCTTTGGATGTACTGCTTACATCCAGCATGGCAGAACTGTCGGCAGCAGCTCCGGTTAAATTAACTGCTACGCCCTGCTGTGCATCAGCCGTTTTTGAATTCAACATACACAGTATGATCAGGGTAGGCATAAAAAGCCAGGATGCAGATTTCTGGAACATTCCAAATTTAATTTTCATAGACAACGGAAATTGAATATTTAGTTAATAACTATCTTATAAATAATACATATTTAAACACTTATATTAAAAATAAAATGTTTCTTTTCTTGAAGTTGCATGTGTAGGCAAATATAATAAAAATTGTTAAAACGGAATAAATTAGTTTTTCTTTTAGTAAAAATACCGGTATTTTTATCGGCCTGAAGGAATAACCGTTATTAGTATTCCCTGATATTTGAATGGATTATCATTATTGCAAAATAAAAGAAAAACAAGAGCAGGTAAAACGAGTGCTTTGCAGTATCACAGATTTATGAATCCAAACGCAGGTTGTAATAAACTTCTGCAATCAGTGTCAATAATTATAAAGTACTTTATTTTCAAGTGATAAAATATCGTACTTTTGAGCAAATTATAAACCTATGAAGCAAATATTTACGTGGCTGTGTTGTATCACGATTATTTCGGTATTTGCGCAGACCAAACAGCTGGGTACTGACACCATCAGAATTAATGTCACTGTTGCACAAGCAAAAACGATGGTGGACACCAATGGAGTGAATCCTGATTTTGTTATTCTGGATGTACGTACACCCGCGGAATACTGTCCTTACCATATTGAGAATGCAATTAATATCAATTATTACGAAACAGATTTTCATGCCCAGATTGATGCACTTGATCATAACAAGATGTACCTTCTGCATTGTGCAGCGGGCAGCAGAAGCGGGCCTGCTTTCACCTATATGCAAAATGCACACTTCAGGGAAGTTTACCACATGTACAATGGAATAAATGAATGGATTTCAGCCCTCAATCCAACTGTTTCTTGTATTACAGCCGCGCAAAACATTAATAAAACGAAACTGTATGAAATTTATCCGAATCCGGCCAGTGATTTTTTAAATATCAATTTTACATCAGAGACTCAGGGAAAATTATTTCTGTATGATATAAACGGGAAAGCCATCAGGGAGCAAGTTCTTGATCCCGGGTTCCGGCGCATGGATATCTCTGATATCCCGAAAGGAATGTATATCATAAAAATCCTGTCGGATAAAGATGTGTATACGGAAAAAATCACGATTCTTTAATCCTATTTTCCGCTTAAAAATTCCTTGCATAGCGTCAGGAAAAGAAAGATAATCGACCGGTTACTTAAAACCTTAAATCTGCAAGATTTAATTTGTTGATAGTCACGGGGTGACTTAAAAACATTAATTATAAGAAATGACTGACAATCAATTAGTCACCCCGTGACTTGAGGATTTGATGTAAAACATAAGATCACAAAAATTGGCAAGTGAAAAGGTGGTTTTATTATCATTCAATATCTCAAGACAGGCAAAAGCCTGTTTTAATAAAACGGCTACGGTGGAACCTGAGCCGAACCAGAGACAATCATAACTTCTTCTGATAACGATAATATTGTATTGATAGTGCCAGCAATGTATAATCTTCTGCGCTGAACTTTTTTAAAGTGTAACCTAAGGCCTTTTCAAGTGCTGCAACAACAATATTTTTTGAATTATTAGATAAGCCATTGCATAGGTTGGCGAAAGTATTTTTAATCGTGTTAAAAGCCAAGAATGGCTTGACATTAGAAATGTCGCTTTTAGTTGTTACTTGGGTGAATAAATAACCGGAATTTTTCAAAGAGAATATGGAATGATCTCCATCGGTATAAAAAACATCAACAGTAACAATATTCCCACTTAGAGCACATTTACCTTTCAGGAACTTATTGGATGGATGTGCACATTTTGCCAGTGTTTTATATCCACTTTTATTAAAGAAATCACACACTTGAGCATTACCTATTAAATACACAAAACAAAATAAAACGAACAGAAAGAATTTTACTATGGTTTTTTTTATAATTATTTACCCTCCACAATCCTGATCTCATCCTCCGTCAACCCATAAAGTTCATACACCATACGGTCAATCTCTTTATCGGTTTTTTCGATTTCGGATTTCAGGGTCTGGGCTTTTTGCTTTTCAAGTTCAAAATAACTAATCCATTCTGCTTGTTCATAAAGGGGGAGCTTAATCTTTTGCTTATCAAGTTCTTTTATGAAGGCTTTGAAATCGAGGGATGGCCAGTCCTGTAATTTGTTTGTGATTTTTAGGGTGGCGAATTTTGAAGACAGGAGTTTTATGAATTTTAATAAATGAGCATGCAACTCTTTTGTTTTTAATAGCATTATATCAACCTTGTCAACAAATAGTTTTTGGTCTTTTAAATCAATTGGTTTTATTGGAATTCCTCTAACATCTGATAAAGATAATTGTGCAAAATCATCCTTAGTCGCAGTTGTCGAACCCCTAGTTTTTAAAAATGATACTAACTGAGAACACACGATTGCCAAGACATATCGTATATCATAACCTGCATCCGTAAGTTTTAAGTTGTAGTAATCCTTTTTATTTACAAATTCTTCATTTACCAGATCAGCCATTATCCTGAACTGACGACTGATGATTCTTCTAATTAATAAGCGATCTCCCTGAAAGTATCCAAAATCTTTTGGTTTTTCTTTAAGGTGTTCTCCATAATTAACCCAAATAAAATCATCTGTATGAATATATCTGTTAAGACTTCCAACGAAATACTTCTTATAGGTTGGAATGTATTCATTTGATACATCATTTTCGTTTGGTAGTATTCCACGAATAGACGATGAAACAGAACTCAGTGGAACTATATCCTTATTTACTTTGGATAGTAATTCATAAAACACGGGGGAAAGGACTATCCGCAGGGAAGACAGATTTTGCCAATAAGTACTCGGAAGTTCTTTAAAAGTGATGTCAGTAGTCAGGTCTCCATTGTACTTAGCACGTGTTGGAAAATCATAAACAAGTGTTGAATAAAACGGCTGAGTTCTTTTTCTTAGAACATAAACACCAGTATCGACATATGCATCTTCAAAAACATCATAAGGGAGCTTAATTGCAATTTCAAGAGTGCTGTTATTAGAAATGTAATCTCTAAGAAAAAAGTAATTCTCTCCACTCTGCCAGGACACTGGATTAATATAGGAGCAATACCCATTTTTCTTAATTAACTTAAATGCATGTTGAATAAAAGCACTATAAATATCAAAATTACCTTTATAGCATGTGTAATTAGCAAGTACAAATCTCTTTTCTTTTTCATTCAAAACAGCACCATACGGCGGATTCCCAATCACCACATCAAAACCACCTTTATATTCGGTGCGGAAGGCGTGTTCGATCGTACAGGTCATTTTATCTATGAAATGCTGCAAGCCCTTATTCTCATCCAGTATCACAAGGGGCTGCAGCCCCTTGTAGGATTCTACAGTGTCATTGGGCTCGGTGTTGGCTGCCCGGATATCAGCAAGGGGCTGCAGCCCCTTGCTGATATCCGGCAGATGATGCTTTTCCCGGTTGGTCCGAATGTATTTTATTGTGTTGTACAGTTGTTGTTGATCAGTAATCTCAGTTTTGTGAAATTTCTGTTGCCACAAATGAAAGGTCTCGTCTTTGGCAATGGACTTGTATTCCTTGAACTTCTGCGCGGATTTTCCTTTCAGCTTTCGGACAATATTCGTCAACTCCTCTTCTTCGCATACCAATACGATATGAACATGGTCGTAACAAACATTAAATGCAAGGCAATTCAACAGATCCTCAGTTATTATATCACAAAAAATTTCGGCAATCTTTATCGAGTCTTCATCGTCAAAACATATGGAACGGTCAATATGCATCTCACCGTTTGCCCTGCGCTGCCGCACCTTATAATCGATCATCCGCTGCGAGGTTCGTGTATCGTGGGTAGCAGTGGTAATGTGCCAGGCCTTCTTTTTCTTTTCCTTAAAAATATCCGGAAATTCTTTCTGCCAGTTAAACGCTTTAGCACCGGCAACAGAAGGATCATCAATGAGGGAGTTACCGCATTTGATATTGTTATTCAATGAAGTGAGTTTACGGCCACGTTGTGCAGTACGCAGCCACAAGGATAAACGGGCGATTTCGACACTCTCTTCGTTGATGTCCACACCGAAAATATTCCTTTCGAGGATATGATTTTCAACATCAGGGAAAACGAACGAACTTCCAAGCAACTGTGCCTGCAGTTCGTCAATGTATTGATGCTCTTCAATTAAAAACTCCAATGCCTGGTTCAGAAAAGCGCCGCTGCCACATGCAGGGTCACATATTGTAATGTTTAACAGCCATTCGCGGTATGCTTTTAATCGGTCGTCAAGTTCATGGAGTGTTGCTTTTTTGCGTTTACGGCGGTCTTTGGCATATTCTTCATCAATAATGCCGAGTTCTGCCTTTTTTTCTTTGCACAATTTGCCGAGGGTGTTTTCGACAATGTATTTGGTTATATACCGGGGAGTATAGAAAATACCGTCTTTCTTGCGTTTGCTTTTACTTCTATCCGCTTCATGCCCTTCAATCTGTGCTTTTACATTTTCAACTTCGTTCAAACTATTTTCAAAAATATGCCCCAAAATATTGACATCAACCTCACTCTGGAAGTCGTATGTTGAAAGTTTCTTGGTGTGCTTTTGCAATACTTCATCATCAATGCTGATGGTATCGAGAATTTCATCGGGTAAAAACAAACCCCCGTTGAAAGCAAAAATATCATCATTGTCGGTTTTCCCCTTCCTGCCAGTATTGATATAACCAAAAAACTGCCTGAAAATGTCATAAAGCGGTTTGTAAGCATCTTCTTCTTTGAGCACCTGCCAGCGTTCGACCATACGGATAATAGAATTAGGGGGCAGCAAACCGCTGTCTTCGGCAAAGTATATGAACAGAAAGCGATCGAGGAGTTTCTGAGTTTTCTTAAATAAAGTCAATTGATCTGCATGAGGATTTTTCAGTACCATGTTTTGCCAAAGGTCTGTTCGGAAATTTGCGTAGTCCTTATAGAGGTATTTGGTGATATTCTCTTCTTCAAGTAGGCTTTCTTCCTTGATCGAAGCCGGAATACCCATTAAAAGACAATCGGCGGCAAGGCATAACCAAAGAAGCTGAAACTCGTTTTCTGTCAGTGTAAAAAGATTAAATTCAAGTTGATCAACAGAATTATGAATATAGAACCGGATTTTTTCAAAGTTCGAGGTAATTACATAGATACAGTCCGTTTGGTTGTTCTTGTAATTAAAGGCCTGTTGGTTGATATTATCCAAATGCCGGGTGTCGGTTCCTTTAAGTTCGATAACAGCAATAGCTTTGCCAAGTGATAAAATTGCACCATCGGCTTTTTTGGAACCGGTAAGGTTCTTAAATTCAGTGGTGAGATTGAAATTCGGTTCGGGGTTGATAGTATAACCAAAGATGTTTACAAACAATTCCCGAAGGAAGCCCTCCTGAAATTGTTCTTCTTTGGCATTGCGGATGTTGTTCTGGATTTCGGGATTATGAAAATATGCAGTGAATTTTTTATAGGCAGACTGAACAAGACCAGCATTAAGGGTTTTGAGGTATCTGTTGATGACAGCGTTCTGAAAAAATGACATAATTATGCATATAATAATGCATAAAAATATAAATTATTTGTCAGATAGGAGAAAAAAGAAAGAGATTTTATCAGAACAAAAGTATATATTGAAATTCTTATTATTAAATTAATAATCAAAATATTAATCACTTTTTCTTGTTCATCACAGCAGCCACAGCAAGTATTATCCCTAAAACGATACCCAGTATGGCTGCAAAAAGCACCTGGAAATGTGCAGGCAGCAGGAACGTAATGGTGTGTGCCGGAAACCAGAAAAGAGGTATGGTTTTTTTGTAAACGAAGTTCCATTGAACGTCCCAGTTAATACCCGAAAATATTTTTGCAAAAGGTATGGGCGTAACAAGCGACTTTAAACTCCCGTGGTTCATGGCAATATGAGTATCTGTGATCTTGTGAAAGGTCATCATCACCGGGGCATAAGCCATATTAAGACAGACACTGATACAGAAGGCCGATAATAATTTCAATCCGCTGAAGGAACCTTTCATGGCATCTAAAGCGCCCTCTGCACCAAAATATTTTTCAAGACAAACCGGTGTCCCGGTAGAGAATATTTTAAATGCTATGGCAATGGTGGCTCCCAGCAAAGCCCATACTACGGCCCGTGGAATAATACCGAAACCTTTCTCAAAATACCTCCCGGTCTTGATACGCAGCCCTATAAGCTCGCCTGTGGTGGCCAGGATGCTGAATTTAAGCATAGCCAGCAGAATGGGCTGTGCCGTATTTGCTTCAATATAAAATTTATACAAGGCAGGAAAAACAACAAATGGCAGAAACAGGGCTGCCAGGAACAAAATCATGTACAGGTCTTTGATTTTCATATTTTTATTGAACTAAAATAATAATAAATTCATGCAAATAACTATTTATGACCGCGGGTGATACTGAATAATGGCATCCCGCAGGAACTCCCTGTCCAGATGCGTATATATCTCAGTGGTGGTAATGGATTCATGTCCCAGCATATCCTGCACAGCCCTCAGGTCGGCGCCTCCTTCGATCAGATGGGTGGCAAATGAATGACGGAATGTGTGAGGACCAATTCTTTTTTTCAGGCCGATCTTTTCAGCCAGCCCCTTGATGATCAGAAAGATCATCTGTCGGCTCAGCCGGGTACCCCGGCTGTTCAAAAACAGAATATCTGCATTGCCTTTTTTAATTTCAACATGAACACGCACTTTCTCTATATATATACGGATCTGTTTCATGGCAACCTTTCCTATCGGCGCCAGCCGTTCTTTATTGCCTTTACCGATGACACGAACAAAACCATCATTGAAGTATATATCAGAAATTTTCAGGTTCACCAGTTCAGAAACACGTAATCCGCATCCATAAAGGGTTTCCAGTATTGCCTTATTCCTTTCGCCTTGCGGGAGGCTCAGGTCAATGGCATCTATCAGGACATCTATTTCCTGAATACTCAGAATATCAGGCAGTTTTCTGGTTATTCTTGGTGATTCAAGTAATTCGGCAGGGTCATTTTTGACAATGTTCTCAATGATAAGGTATTTGTAAAATGCACGCAATCCGGATATCACTCTTGCCTGGGTATACGGGCTCATGCCAAGTTCGCTGACCCATTTTACAAAATCCTGAACATGTTTCAGCTCAACCTGTCCGGGGCTCAACGATTGTCCGGTATAATCAAGGTACTGAACAAATTTTTCCACATCATGCAGGTATGCAGCGATTGAATTTCCGGAAAGTGATTTTTCAAGCAGCAGGAACGAACGAAAACCTTTGGTATAATTGTTCCAGTTCACGAAAACTATTTTATCAATTGCAGAACCCCGGACAGCAAATCACAGAAAAGTGTTTTTACGATATACGTCTATGTTATCTAAGGCCCTTATTATATTTACAATTACAATATTCTTAACTGATCATAAAGATTACCAACCACTTGCAAGAACGTCAACAATATGCATCGTATTTATGGGCAGTTTGTGCTTTGAGATATATCCCTGCAGGTGCATCAGGCAGGAAGCCTCGGTGGACACAATGTAATTTGCCCCGCTGTCGATGGCATTCTGAACTTTCTGTTCGCCCATAGCAGTGGATATTGGTTCAAACTTCACAGAAAACGTACCGCCAAAACCGCAGCATACATCGTTATCTTTCATCTCGACAAGATCAAGCCCTCTGACATGGCTAAGCAATTTACGGGGCTGATTTTTTATGCCATACTCCCGCAAAGCGGCACAGGCGTCATGATAGGTGATCACATTGTTGAATTCAGCTCCCAGGTCATCCACATTCAAAACCGTGACTAAGAAGTCCGTAAACTCAAAGATATTTTTCTGCAATTGCTTGCATTGATTGTGTAATGAAGTATTATTGAACAGTTCTGAATAATAATTCCTTACCATCCCTACACATGAGGCCGATGGAGCAACCACATACCGGTTGTTGGAAAAATCATGTATGAACTTCTCTCCCATCCTGCGTGCATCTTCCCAGAAACCGCTGTTGAAAGCCATCTGTCCGCAGCAGGTCTGCTCTGTATTATAGTCAACGCCAATGCCGAGTTTCTCAAATATCTTCACCATGTTCATGCCCACCTGTGGATACACCTGATCGACAAAACACGGAACAAATAAATCAACTATCATTGAATTTTTCTTTACGGAAAGCAAATGTAGAAATAAATTTTGTTTTTTAGTACTTTTGATAAATTATTCAAATGAAATATAACCGGAAAATTTCAAATCCATATGTCAGGAAAAAACATTATATTTTCTTCTAATGTTTTATTGCCTGCTGGATGGAGGTTTTTTGGAATTGAAATCTTGATCAGATGGCTCAGCGCTATTTTATAAAACTTGCTTTCGACGGGAGTCACTACCATGGCTGGCAGCAACAGCCTAATGCCTTAAGCATCGAGCACATGGTTGGGGAGGCAGTGTGTACTATCCTGAGGCACAATGTAAGTGTTACCGGATGCGGACGCACCGATACCGGTGTCCATGCCAGGGAATTTTACGCTCACTTTGACACAGAACCCATTATTGAAAATGAAGAGAATACGGTATATAAACTCAACGGGGTGCTGCCGGACGACATCGCCATACAACGGCTGATCAAAGTTAAACCGGATGCCCACGCACGTTTTTCTGCCCTAAGAAGAACTTATCAATATTTCATAAATGCAAACCGGAGCCCTTTCGATAACAAATATTCTTACTTTTACTATAAGAACCTCGATATTGCACTGATGAATGAAACCTGCCTTATTCTAAAATCGTTCAGGAACTTTTCATGCTTCGCCAAATCGCATACCCAGGTTAAAAACTTCCTGTGTACCATACATGAAGCAACATGGGTAAATGAAGACGGGCGGCATATTTTCACCATCACGGCCAACCGCTTTCTCAGAAATATGGTGAGGGCCATAGTGGGCACAATGCTCGATGTGGGAACACATAAAATCAGTCCTGAGGATTTCAGGACGATCATCGAAAAAGGTACACGCTCGGATGCAGGAATGTCGGTTCCTGCAAAGGGGCTGTTTTTAACGGCGGTAGAATACCCCGAAGATATATTTTATAAAAATAATATATAGATTTAGATAACCAATTATAAATAAACCGTTTATGATTAAATACCATTCCAAAACCAAAATCGTAGCGACCATTGGCCCTGCATCAGCATCAAAAAGTATCTTAAAACGAATGATCAATGAAGGAGTGGATGTTTTCAGGATAAACTTCTCTCATTCCACCCAAAAGGAATTTGCAACGCTGACTTCCCTTATCAAAGAACTGAATGTTGAAACAGGCAGTCATGTTGCCGTGCTGGCCGATCTGCAAGGCCCCAAATTAAGAATTGGCGTGATAGAAAATAACAAGGCCGATTTGAAAACCGGCGACATGCTGAGCCTGGTCACTAAAAAATGCACCGGCACCAGGCAGCAGGTATATATGAGTTATCAAAACTTCCCTAAAGATGTAAGTGTCGGAGAATCAATACTTATTGATGACGGAAAGATTAAACTCGAGGTTGTAGATACCAATAAAAAAGACACAGTCAAGACAAAGGTTGTCTTTGGCGGAACGCTTTCATCTCATAAAGGGGTAAACCTGCCGGATACCAGCATATCATTGCCTTGCCTTACGAAAGAAGATATTTCCAATGCCGTGTTTGCACTGAAGCACGGCGCCGACTGGATTGCATTATCATTTGTCAGGAAAGCTGATGATGTAACGGAGCTAAAAGAACTTATCAGGAAATATAAAGGGCATGCGGGAGTCATTGCAAAAATTGAAAAACCTGAAGCGCTGAAAGAGATTGACCAGATCATTGCATTTGCCGACGGCTTGATGGTTGCACGCGGAGATATGGGTGTAGAAATGCCTTTTGATGAAGTTCCGCTGATTCAAAAACATATTATCGAAAAATGTATCCGTCATGCTAAACCGGTGATTGTTGCCACTCAGATGATGGAAAGCATGATAACTAATTTCTCTCCTACACGTGCCGAAGCTACCGATGTAGCCAATGCCGTGCTCGATGGCGCTGATGCGCTCATGCTCAGCGGTGAAACATCGATTGGTAAGTTTCCGGTCGAAACCATCATAAACATGCAGAAAATTATTCAATATACCGAAACACATGGAGCGCCCTACAGCAAAATAAATGCTCCCAATGAATCATCGCCTGATTATCTTGCCGATTCGGTCTGTTACAATGCCTCCGCACTGGCCAAACAGATCAATGCAAAAGCTATTGTTACGTTTACACACTCAGGCTATACAGCCAGGCAGATATCAGCCAACCGGCCGGTAACCGATATTTTTGTGTTTACCAATATTGAAAGGCTGATACGTTATCTCTCACTTATGTGGGGCGTGAAAGTATTTTACCTGAAATCGTACGAAAAAATGGAAGAGTCTATCGGGGAATCCATATCCATCCTCAGAACCAAGAAATTATTACGCCGCGGCGACCGGGTTATCCATGTAGGCAGTTCCCCACTGAACGAACACGGAAAAACAAATATTTTAAAAGTCAGTCTTGTATGAGGCCGTGATATACTTTTTATTCACAGTCACTGCTGATACTTAAAACATAATTGTTGATTACGTCCAACTGGCTGGCTGTTTGACTGCCGGCAAATCCCGAAATATTTTCATAGGAAATTTTCGCCCTGTATTCTTTTAAATATATCCGGGCCAGCGGCAGGTACGACCAGTGCCACTTCTCTTCCTCGTAGCCGTTTTTACGTTTTTCACCTTTGGCGCTGAAAGGCTGGCAGAAGCCATAGGTGCTGGCATTATTGCGAAGCCAGTCATAGACTTTTTTCCCGGCAGCCGTTTCAAAATATCCGGGGTCAATACTGTTAAGGTCAACATCGGTACCCCAGTGATGGCGCGATGTACCAGGCATGGAGCTGTATTTCAGAATTATCCCTGCACGTTCTGCAGGGTCTTTCACGGCTTGTGCAAGGTTTTTCCCTTCCACCGTCCGTCCGCCATTCCATTTTTGTTCCCATATTGATTTCTGATACCTGAAATTCCTGGTCCCTGAAACAATTTTCAGCGCTACTCCATCGTTTTTCGCAGCATAAAACATTTTGATAAATGCTTTATATGTTTCTTTCTTTATAAAAATGCCGGAACGGCTGGCATATTCCGGATCACATTCCGTAAACGAACTGTCTTTCACCGGGTCAAATTTACCCGTCAGGAATTCGACACTAACTGTACTATCCGTTTTTCCGGCTCCGGCTCCGGGTTTTTCTTTTATGGTATCGTCCACGATACTAATGTTGCTGGCTGAAGAATTAATATCTTTCTTGCTTTTATGAATAAAAAAATAATACGTGCACAACAACAACAGGCTTATCGCAATGAAAATACCGCTCCCCTTAAATACGTTCATTCCGGAATTAATGGTCATCATTTAGAAAATGTATTACGTCGGACACAATATCCTCCGCGTTAAGTCCGAATTTTTTCAGGAGTTCTTCCGGTTTTCCGGATTCGCCAAAAGTATCCTTTACTCCGATGATTTTCATTTTTACCGGATAGTTTTGAGACACCACTTCGGCCACGGCGCTGCCCAGACCGCCATTGATCTGATGCTCTTCAACGGTGACTATTCTATGGGTGTCACGGGCAGCTTTAATGATGATCCGGCTATCAAGCGGTTTGATGGTATGAATGTTTATGACTCGGGCGCTGATGCCGCTCTTTCCCAGCAGATATGAAGCCTGCAATGCCTCCCACACCATATGTCCTGTGGCAATAAGACAAACGTCTTTGCCTTCTTTGAGCAGTTGCCCTTTTCCTATATCCGTTTCCATATTTCCGTCCATAAAATCCGGTACGGCTTCACGTCCAAAACGAATATAAACCGGACCTTTCAGCTGCTCCACTGCCATTCGGGTAAGCAGCCTTGCCTGGGTGGCATCACAGGGTGAAAGCACCGTCATATTCGGAAGCGCACGCATGACAGCGATATCCTCCAATGCCTGATGGGTGGCGCCGTCGGGGCCTACCGAGATCCCGGCATGAGCGCCCCCGATGATCACATGCAGATTATTATAACAAACAGAGACCCTGATCTGGTCTGACGAACGCAAAGAAGCAAAAACGCCATAGGTCGAAAATACAGGTATTTTTCCACTTAAAGCAAGGCCGGCAGCAACTCCTGCACAATTTTGTTCGGCTATCCCTAATGAAAAAAACCGCCCGGGAAATTCCTTTGCAAACAGGTCCAGTCCTACCGAAGCCGTGATATCAGCGCCAAGAACCATTAGTTCGGGATGCAGCCTTCCGGCATCAAGTACGCCCTCTCCAAAGCCTGTCTTAGTGGGTTTACTGCCCCTGTTAACATAGTGCATCATAATTAGGATCTTTAAACAAGCATTGCTATAAACCGCTGAGCTTCTTCTTTCGATGGGGCTTTTCCATGCCAGCGGTAATCGTTTTCAACCGTACTCACCCCTTTGCCCATCAAGGTATGCGCCAGGATTATTTTTGGTTTAAAGTTCAACTCCTGAGTGGTATCAAATGCAGATAATATCTCTTCATGATTGTTACCGTTGCATTCGCAAACCTGCCAGCCAAAACTTCTCCACTTATCCCCAAGTGGTTCTAATTCCATAACATCGGATGTTTTTCCGTCGATCTGAAGTTTGTTGCGGTCAACGATGACACAAATATTATCCAGCTTATGATGTGCAGCGCTCATGGCGGCTTCCCAAACCGAACCTTCCTGCAACTCGCCATCGCCCATAACACAGTATATCCTGTGGTTTTCATTGTTATACCTGGCGGCGATCGCCATACCCGCAGATACCGACAAGCCCTGCCCCAGCGAACCGGTCGACAGTTCAATACCCGGTAACCCGTGATCTCTGCCCGGGTGACCCTGCAGACGTGAACCCAGCTTGCGCAAGGTCATTAATTCTTCTTTCGGAAAATATCCGGCATGAGCCAGGGCAGCATAAAGCACAGGCGCTACATGACCGATAGACAAGACCAGACGATCACGTTTCGGCCACGACGGATCCTGTGGGTTGTGATTCATAACTGCAAAATACAGGCAGGTAAACACATCGGCCAGACCCAGGGAAGCCCCTGTATGCCCCGAACCTGCTTCAGCAAGGCTCAGCAAAATATCTTTCCGGATATTGAACGATATTTTTTTCAGTTCTTCAATATCACGTATATGCTTGATTATCATTATCGGTTATTCTTTTTCAGCTTCGTCCTTTTTGATGACAACTATGGTAAAATCATTAACCATTGCTGCCAGCGCTCCCACGGCTGCCAGCACCGGGAGCAAAGCAGCGCCGACAAATCCAATGGTCAGGGGTATCTCCATGAAAACCCGCTCTTTATCATCTTTAATAATGATGCGGCGGATATTTCCTTCATGGATCAACTGCTTTATTATTTCAAGGAGCTTCTCCCCTTTTACTTTAAACTCAGATCTGTTTTCTTCCATCGTTATTGATATCTATGAATGTGCAGCTACTTCAATTTATTTTTGATTTAAAAAGGTAAACGGTCCCGGAATGAAAATACCATTTAAACCAGGAAAAAATACTTTGTCCTAACTACATTATCTCAAAAGAGAAACCGTTCCGTTGAAGTTGATCTCTTTGCCGTCTTTTCCTTTGGCAGTATATATATAATAATATATGCCATCGGCTTCCTTTTGCCCGTTCTGATTATTACCATCCCATTCACCTCCGACCTCGGTCCATGAATAGATTTTTTTACCCCAGCGGTTATATATTATCATCTCTTCAGACTCCAGGGCTTTGGATTCCACCCTGAATGTTTCATTTATGCCATCACCGTTAGGTGTAAAAATATTTGGAATTTTTACTGAAGGAATGAACAAATGAAGATATAATGAGTCAACGCAAAAATCCGGTGCACCGGAAGTTACCACCAGCAGTACGAGGTACTCCCCACCTGTGGCATATTGATGAACCGGATTGGCAACGGTAGCAGTCGCGCCATCGCCAAAATCCCAGAAATAATCCACCGCGCCGTTTCCGGTAAAATAAAATGATATGGTAGTCTGAAACAGTGCTGTATTTGAATCTATTACAGCTGCTGCAAAAAGCGGTGAATTAGTCATAAGGGTTGCTGATCCGGAAATTGCACAATCATTGGTATCGGTAACCGTCACTGTATAGTATCCTGCACAGAGATTCGTCAGATCAGGAGTATGCAGAGCAGAACCCGTCCAATTATAGTTATAGGGCGGAATACCACCGGTAACAGTGACATTAACCGAACCATCACAGCTGTTCAGGCAGCCTTCATCTTCGGATATGATACTAATATCTAATGCATAAGGTTGAAAAATCTGAACCGTATCCTCAATAATACAACCGACATTATCGGTTATCGTAACATAATATGTACCAACCGGAAGGTTGATGGCCGTCTGTGTTGTCTGAGGCGGTGAGGTACTCCATTGATATGAATAGGGTGTCGATCCGCTGACCGGGTAAACAGCTGCAGTTCCGTTGCTCTCGCCAAAACATATCACATCGGTATATATGGTCGTATCGTTGCTGAGGTTACTTACAAGAACAGTTTGTACCGTTTGTGTAGAGATACAGTTGTTTTCATTGATAGTGAGCGAAATATCATAATTTCCCGATGCCGGCCAGGTCACAATATGAGGTCCCTGCCCTGTGCCCGGGATAGCAGTGCCGCCTGAAAAATTCCATAAATAACTTGCACCTGCCGACGCATTACCCGTATAAACCACAGTAGCTGAATTATTGATACAGTTGGGCGCCGAGACAGTAAAATCTGAAGTCGGAATAGGGTTGACATGCACTGTAACAACATCCGTGGTAGTGCCAGGGCAGTTAGGGTTACCTCCGGTACCGGTAAGGGTATAGGTAGTGGTGACTGTAGGTGAAACTACAGGGTTCGCAATAGTTGAATCGGCCATACCTGCACCGGGCGACCATGAATAGGTCGTAGCCCCGCTGCCGTTGAGCGTGGCGCTCTGTCCTTCACAAATGGTAGCGTCTGTGCCTGCATCCATGGTGAAAATCCCAGAGGCTGCTGCGATGATATAATCGCAGACACATCCTGCATTACCGTCAATCATCAGATAATAGGTCTGCCCCACGGTAAGCCCTGTGGCTGTAATGGTACCACTGACAACAGAGGCAGGATTCCAGCAATTTGAAACCGAAGTAAAATTATAGCAGTCTGTGGTGGAATAAACTTCCATCTGTATTCCATAGGGAGTGGAACAGTTGGACACATATACGAACAATATCGAGGTGGTGGAATCAGCTACAAAAGAAAGCCAGGAATTATTTTCAATAGAACCGCAGAAAACATTCCCCAGCGGAGTATTATCCTCATCGGCCGGGTTGGTTGGACTGACAGTAGCAGTATAAGATGCGCTGGTATTACCGCAATATCCGTTCAGGTTACAAATAGGCACGGCAGTAGAACAATAATCACCGGCAATGGGGTTTGAAGCACAGGCTGGCGGTTGTGGAATAGAATGTACACAAAGCCCAAAAGTACCATAAGTTCCTCCACCGTACTCCCAGAACCTGATCAATACCGTGGCTCCGGGGGTAAGGTCCGTTCGGGTGATCGTGGGCATACTACCAGTACCGTCATTGTCATCACACTCGATCAGTGTCAGCGAATTACAGGTGCCGTAATAAATGGCCATAGCTCCGTTCGTAATCACCCCGGGATAGGTATCGAAAACCATAGCTCCGCTGGCAGGCACGGTTACTTTGAACCACACATCAGCAGCAGACGTCGTATAACTGCCACACGCAGGCAAAGGTGTTTCACTGGAATACGTAGCCCCTGTATTGGTATAAGTGACATAACTACAATAGGTACCCACCGGTATGGCCTGCGCATTGGCACAATCATCATTTGCGGGTTGCGCAAAGACCGCACAGGCAAAAAACAATAAAAACGAAAACATTATTATTAACTTGCCCCATGCATGAGTTCTAAAAAAAATAATTTTATTCATCTTATATATGATATAATTAAGTTTTTAATTAGTTTCCTTTTTTTCAATAAGTTCAGCATCAATAAAATAACCTGTATCTTTCCAGGTCGACCTGATGTGCTCTATAATTTTGTCTATTTTATTATTGTTCAAATCATTTACCACTATTTTACAAAAACCACCATTAAAATCAGTATATGCAGATAACACAAGGCCGGATTGAATCAGGGTCTTATCAATGACCAAGGCATCTTCGGCTTTTTCCATTCCGGTGATTTTGAAAAGTATCGTAATGGCATCACCATTACAATTAAAATAATTATTTGTGTTCTGTGTGTTGTATGAAAAAAACATATTGTTCCCCACACTAAAAAACAGAGAAAACATAACGACCGCAATACTCAGGTTTATTTTTCGCATCATAATATATAAAATTTTATCTGACTAATGTCACTATACCTTTCAATTTAAATTCTTTCCCATTCAGGTTACGATAGAGAATAATATAGACATACACGCCTAACTCACTTTTTTTACCGTTTGATAATCCATCCCAGCCTTCTTCAAGGTCTTTTGTAAAAAACTGCTCTTTTCCCCACCGGTCAAAGATATAAAATTTATAATTCGTTTTATCTATACCAGTGATAACAGGTTTGAAAATTTCATTAAGTCCATCTTTATCAGGTGTAAATGCATTAGGAACAAAGATAACCGTTTGCGGGATGATCATCACCGGTTTTTCGACGGTATCAGAGCAAAAATGGTTGCTGTATGCAATCAGCTGTACGCGATATTTACCGGTATCTGTAAACATATGTACCGGATTTTGCAATGAGGAATAATTTTCCGAAAAAGAAGCCGGATCGTTAAAATTCCAGTACCAGGAATTGGCCCCAAAAGAAAGGTCATAGAAATCAATTTTTGTATTATCGGAATATGCCATGACCGGATTAGCATAAAAATCAGCTACCGGTTTCAGTAGTGCGCTGACCGTATCGGTTGCGGTAACCAGGCAACCGTCCGAAGTATGGGCAGTAAGGTAAACAGTGTATGTTCCCCGGTTGTGATATAAATGTCCTGGATTGGTTGCCGCTGACGTATTATCGGGAGAAGAAAGATCGCCGAAATTCCAGGACAACGTATTGGTATCAATAACTGAACCTGCAGGTAAATAACTGAATGAGACAAAGAGCGGACTGCAGCCCTCAGCAGGCAGAGGCACAACAGACAATACCGGGACGCTGTAAATACCAACGGCTACCGTGGTTGACCCGCTGCATCCATCAGGATTGCTGCCGTTGACAGTGTATATAGTGGTGCTGCCGGGCGATGCCAGCACATTAGCCCCTGAATTTGCAGATAACCCTGAATCAGGCTGCCAGCTATAGTTGAACGCGCCGCCGGCAGTAAGCAAAACATTGCTCCCTTCACAGATGAAGGGATTATTGGGTGTAACGGTAATTGTTAAGCCCGAAGTAACGACGATCTGCGTAGTGCCGCTATTACTGCACCCGGTGACAGGATGAGTAAAATCATAGGTGATGGTATGTGTGCCGATGCCAGCAGCGGCAGGGTCGAAACTATTACCGGTAATTCCTGGGCCGCTGTATGTGCCGCCTGCAGGAGATGCCTGAGACAGGGTCAATACCGGTGAAGTGACACACAACTGCGGCATAGTAACGAACGAAATCTGCGGTGTCGGATTCACGTTGATCATATATGAGGACGCTATGCCGGTACAGTTATTTGCAGAAGGAGTAACTGCGATCGTTGAGGTCTGAACAACATTACCTGTGTTGACAGCTGTAAATGATGAAATATCTCCTGTTCCGCCGGCAGACAAACCTATCGTCGTATTTGAACTGGTCCAGGAAAAAGTTGCACCGGAAACGGGACTGGTAAATGAGGTTCCAGGTACTACATCTCCGTTACAGATACTGATATTGGAAGGGACTATCACAGAAGGTGTAGGATTTACAGTTATTGTAAATGAGGATGACGTCCCCGGGCAGTTGTTCACAGTAGGTACAACTGCAATGGTTGCGGTTATCGGCACTGCACCGTTGTTGGCGGCTGTATAAGAACCTATGTTCCCTGTGCCGCTGGCTGCTAACCCAATAGCATTATTGGAATTTGTCCAGGCAAAAGTACCGCCGGCAGGAGTGCTTACAAAGTTGGTACCCGGTATGGATCCTCCGTTACAAATGGTGATGTTGGATGGGACAGAAACTGTCGGAACAGGATTTACCGTGATGGTATAAGAAGAAGGGGTGCCCGGGCAACTGTTCACAGTAGCTGAAACGGTGATGGTTGCCGTTATCGGAGCGTTCGTAGTGTTTACAGCGGTAAAGGCTGTAATATTTCCGGTACCGCTGACTCCGAGGCCTATTGCTGTATTGGAATTTGTCCAGGCAAAAATACCGCCCGCCGGGCTGCTGCTAAAGCTGGTAGCAGGAACAGAGCCGCTGCTGCAAACGTTAATATTAGCAGGAACGGAAACGACCGGTGTCGGATTAACCGTGATCGTATACGTGGAAGGGGTGCCAGTACAACCATTCACAGTCGGAATAACTGAAATGGTGGCGGTAACCGGTGAATTGCTCTGATTCGCTGCTGTAAATCCCGGGATATTCCCTGTGCCACTGGCTACAAGGCCTATGGCAGTGTTTGAATTGGTCCAGGCAAAAGAGCCCCCTGCCGGACTGCTGATGAAGTTTGTTGCTGCAACCGGGCTGTTTTTACATACGGTGATGTTGGCCGGAACACTAACCGTGGGTACAGGGCTCACTGTAATGGTAAAAGAAGATGAAATACCCGTACAGTTGTTTGCGACAGGCACCACGGTTATGGTAGCCGTGATTGGGTTATTCCCGGTGTTTGTAGCTGTAAACGATGGAATATTCCCTGTACCATTGGCTCCTAATCCGATGGCGGTATTTGAATTTGTCCAGGAAAAAGTTCCCCCGGCAGGCATACTGGTGAAATTTACGGTCGGTACTGTTCCGTTGGTGCAAACCGTAATATTAGCCGGAACGTTTACTGAAGGAACAGGATTTACGGTAATGGTATAAGCAGAAGATGTTCCCTGACAGGTGTTCACCGTAGGAGTAACAGTTATGGTGGCAGATATCGGAGTTGTACCCGTATTAGAAGCAATAAATGATGCAATATTACCTGTACCTCCGGAAGTCAACCCGACTGCGGTATTTGAATTGGTCCATGCAAAAGAACCTCCTGACGGAGTACTGGCAAAGTTGGTGGCAGCAATAGTAGCATTATGACAAACGGTCACATTGGAAGGAACCGTGACAGTGGGTGTCGGGTTTACGGTCACTGTTGCTGTGAATGTGGCGCCTGTGCAGGAGGCAGTATGTGGGCCGACCGTGTAAGTCACGTTTACGGGAGCATTGGTAGTATTGGTCAATGTACCGCTTACTGATGCCGCATTAGTGCCTGCCGTAGCGCCAGTAATTCCCGTAACCACAGGAGCCGTCCAGTTATAAACCGTACCTGAAGGGACAACGCCATTGACGCCATTTACCGGACTGAGATTAAAGGTTCCTCCGCTACAAATGGTAGCGGACATATTGGTGACAGCGGGTAATGGGTTGACTGTTACTGTAAGGGTATACGGAGCGCCCTGACATGTTCCTGTTACAGGGGTCACGGTATAGACGACATTAATGGGTGCATTGGTGGTGTTGGTGAGGGTTCCGCTGATAGAAGCGGCATTAGTGCCGGATATAGCGCCTGTAATCCCGGCAACAACAGGAGCCGGCCAGCTATATGTTGTACCTGCCGGAACAACCCCATTGGTTCCGTTGACCGGAGTGGATGTAAAGCCTGCTCCGCTGCATGCCGTAAGGGACATATTATTAATCTGGGGTTGCGGATTGACGGTAACCGTGACAGAGTTTGTCGTGGTGCAACCCGGATTTACGCCTGTAACGGTATATGTTGTTGTCATTGTGGGCGAAGCCGCAACTGCAGAGCCTGTGGTTTGATTTAATCCGGCAGCCGGAGCCCAGCTATAAGTGGTAGAACCTGAAGCAGTAAGCCCGACAGAACCTCCGGCACAAATGACCGGGTTGACCGGAGCGATGCTAACACTTCCGCTGGCCTTGGAAACGGTAATGTGGTCATCAACCGTGACGGTAGCCCCAAAACAGGTACTGTAGTTTGCCTGGGCAGTGTATGTGGTAGTTCCGGTAGGACAAACATAAATGGTGTTGCCTGAACCAATCTGAGAGGAACCTTCATACCAAGTGATACCAACAAAGGAAGAGCCAATGGGGGTAAAACGCCAGGCTTCGTTCTGTGCAGTCCAGACAGAGGTGTTGCGTCCCGGCGGGGTAAGCCCCAACGTTCCGGTTGCATTCTGGATCCCAATCAATGCATTTCCATCATTCCATAATGTACAGACAGGCTTGTCCTGAACATAGACCTCAATAATATTTGATGTTTCATATAATACGATCTGATGGGTTGCAATATAGCTGTTACAATCAGTTAGAAACAAAGGTATCTGATACCAGCTGACCACAAAGGTCCTGCAGGGATATGTTCCCAGAATGGCATAGTACATCAATCCTGAAACGGCCGGATCGATATCATGATAAACGCCAAAAATAGCATTGGGAATAAGGGAAAAGGAAGGACAGGTTGCAGAAAACTGCCAGGGGCAGTAACCATTGGCAGGGGTCAGATCAAAAGAAACCACGCCATTGGAGCCGGCAATAATCTCATTGTAGTTTACGCCATAAAAACAAAATGTGAACGGCAGGGTGATCACACTGCTCCAGCGGTCGTCAATGTTGACCAGAATCGGGTTTCCAATATTATAAGGATACGGAGGCGCATAAGGAATCGAGGAAACACTATATTGCTTGTTTCACCGCTCGTCTGAACGGCAACCGCATCAATATTTGTACAGGGCTGATTACAGGGCAACGTAAAATCATTCCCTCCGTTGGTAGTTATTGTAACATTGACACACCCGGGTTGCCCCCATACACGAATATTCAGAAACAACACTACAAACAATGATATATATAAATACTTTTTACTCATCAACATTCTGTAAAATCAATAAAATCAATAATTTAAATTAATCAGCCTATAAATATGAAATGGTTTTTGTATGCATATTAAATAACTTGTTGTTAAGAATGAACATAACATATGGTTAACTTCTATATCCAAAAACGTCAAATAAGCTCCCCTGTCATTATTTATCGGACCAATGTAACAATCCCTTTTAGTTTAAATTCCTTGCCGGTGTAATTGCTGTATTTTACCAGGTAAACATAGACGCCGGATTCACTCTCCTTATCGTTTACATAGCCATCCCAGCCGGTATCCACATCATCGGTAAAAAACTGCTCCTTACCCCAGCGGTCAAAGATATAGAATTTATAGCTTTTTTCATCTATACCGGATATCACCGGTTTAAATATTTCATTGTAGCCATCATGGTCGGGTGTAAAAGCATTTGGAATGAAAATGATGGTTTGCGGCAGAATTGTCACCGGTTTTTCTATGGTATCGGAGCAATTATGACTGCTTGTAACTATGAGTTGAACCACATAGGTGCCTGAATCCGTAAATACGTGAATCGGGTTTTGCTCATCCGCATAATTATCACTTTCTGCATCAGGATCGTCAAAATTCCACAACCAGAAATTCGCTCCCATAGAAAGGTCATAAAAATATATTGTCGGATTATCTGTATATGCCACCAGCGGATTATAATAAAAATCAGCAGTCGGCGTGATGTACACCTCTACGGGCTGATAATCAGTGACTTTACAGCCGTTGATATCCTCTGCCGTAAATGATACTATGTAATTTCCTTCATGCTGATAGAGATGAGTAGGAAATTTTTCGGTTGAAACATTGTCATTACTGTAATAATCACCGAAATTCCAATGCCATGTAGAATCGCTGATGAGGTTCTGCGGTGAAAAGTTCATGGTGATTTCCACAGGGTTGCATCCCCAGGGTGGCACTGCCGAGATACTCACCATATTTGTATTATAATAATTAATTGATGATGTCACAGATCCGCTGCAGCCATTGTTGTTTGTGCCGATTACCGTATACACGATGCTTGAGGGCGGTGACGCAATGACAACAGATCCTGATGTTACGTTCAATCCTAAAGGCGGTAGCCATAAATATCCGTCAGCGCCGTTTGCGGTCAGGGTTATATGATCACCGGGACATATATACGCTGAAGACGGGTTTACCCCTATTGTAATCCCTGCATAAATATTGATGACCTGGTCAATGGTATTGGAACATGTGGTAATGGGATCCGTATAGGCATAAGTGATGGTATGCAGTCCGACACCGGCGGCATTGGGATCAAAGGTATTATTGGTCACACCGGGGCCTGAGTAAGTACCCCCTGCAGGTGCGCCCTGAGTCAATGCAAATGCAGGAGAACTGGGACACAATGATGGAAGTGTATCAAAAGTCAGCACGGGCAAAGCATTCACCGTTATCATGTATGATGACGGGGTTCCAATACAATTATTGGCTGAGGGGGTAACTGTGATAGTCGCAGTGATAGCGGTGATCCCTGTGTTGGACGAGGTGAACGACGGCACATCGCCAATACCTCCGGAGCCCAACCCTATAGTAATGTTTGAATTGGCCCAAGCATAGGTGGCGCCTGCTGTCGGACTTGTCAATGTGGTGCCCGGAACCAGTGTTGCAGGACATACCACAATATCAGCCGGAACGTTGACCCCCGGTGTGGGATTTACCGTAATAGTGAATGTGGATGGTGTTCCGATACAACCATTTACAGTTGGTATAACAGAAACAGTTGCTGTCACCGGGGCAGTACCCGTATTGACAGCCGTAAACGGTGCGATATTCCCTGAACCGCTGAAAGACAGTCCTATAGTATTATCCGTATTCGTCCAGGTAAAAGTACCGCCGGCAGGGGTGCTGGTGAAACCGCCGGGAGTAACGGTTCCATTGTTACATACCGTAATGTCAGAAGGTAATATAGCTGTCGGTGTCGGATCCACTGTTATGGTATAGGATGAAGCTGTTCCTACGCAGGTATTTACGGTCGGGGTAACGCTGACCGTGGCGGATATGGGAGTATTACCTGTGTTGGAGGCGGTAAACGACGGAACATTACCCGAACCTGATGCAGCCAAACCAATAACCGTATTGGAATTGGTCCAGGTATACGTACCTCCTGCAGGAATGCTGGAGAAATTGGTTGCCGCAACCGTTCCGGTATTACAAACGGTAATATTGGCGGGAAGCACCACTGCCGGAGAAGGATTAACCGTAATGTTATAGTTGGCTGTTGGCCCGTCACAGCCATTCAGTGTTGGTAAAACAGTGATGGTAGAAGAAATGGGAGCGCTACCGGTGTTCGTTGCCGTGAATGAGGGGATATTCCCTGTACCACTGTTACTTAAGCCAATAGCAGGATTGGAATTGGACCATTGGAATGTACTGCCGGGCGGGTTGCTGGTGAAGGTTGCTGCTGCCACGGTGCCGGTATTACAAACGGTAATATCTGAAGGCACAACAGCAGCCGGTGTGGGTTTTACATTAACGGAAACCGTAGTGGTTGATGTACAATTACCGATAGTACCTGTTACGGTATAGGTAGTATTGGTTGTCGGGCTGACGGTGACATTGTCGCCTGACAAGCTGCCGGGCTGCCAGGAATAGGTTGTTGCACCTCCGGCATGCAGCGCAGAAGTCTGTCCTGAACAAATGTCTGTTGGGGTAGCAGATACGGTCAGCACCGGGTTGGGGTTAACAGTTACAGTAACTGATCCTGCAGCGGAACAGCCCGTTGAGGTGTTTGTTCCGGTCACATAATATGTGGTAGTTGTGGCGGGAGAAACGCTCACTGAAGAACCGGATAAATTCCCGGGCATCCAGGTATAGCTGGCCGCACCGGATGATATGAGGTTCGCTGACTGTCCGGCACAGATATCGGCAGGAGAGGCAGAAGCCGAAACGACAGGCATGGGATTTACAACCACAGGTACAGACACTGATGTTGTGCATGGAATATTACTGATGATGGTAAGATTTACATTGAATGTACCTGCGTTTGGAAATATATGAGAAGGGTTCTGCGTATGAACCACAGGGCTGCCGTCACCAAAATCCCAGGACCAATTTGTTATGGTACCACTTGCTGATGTAGACTGATCTGTAAACTGCGTTGAGGATCCCTGACAGACGGTACTCGAAGTAAAAGTTGCTATATCAGAAACAGGCACTATTGGCGAGAGGCAATCCAACATAATATACGGTTGCGGAGCGCAGCCAAGGTCATGTACCAAAAAAAGCATATGGCCCCAGTTCTGCGAGGGAGTAAAAGAAACATTGTGTGTAACCCAGTTATTTATGTGTGCCGCATTATACACATCACCGGAACTCCATAACAATTCGGTCTGATCACATCCGCTGTTGCCTCCCATATTGCCCCAGATCTGCAGTTCAACACATCCGGGTGATATGCCCCCGCCGGTTGAATTGGTAGAAGCCAGGGCAATGGTAAAGTTATACGTTGTACCTGCAACCATAGGACTGCTCAACGTCTGGCTAGCACCTTCGATCCAACTGCCCTGCTGAACCAGCCCGATATAGGTGCTTCCGCACTGGGCCGGCAGTGAAATACCCCAGGAGCCCGGTTGTGTGTCGGGGGTGACGCCCGGCAGACAGATATCCCAATTCGGGGGAGTGACGTGAGGGGCAGGGGAACCTTCGAAAGAAGGATTGAGCACCGTAAGAACGGTACCCCCGCATTGGGCAAAAACCCTTGTAACTGCCGCAATAAAAAATAAAAAAAATAAAAGTTGTTTTTTCATCCTATTTATGGTATAAAATACACTGTCAAAAGCATATAAAAACTTTTGTTCAGGGTACAAGTCAGACTATTTTTATAATTTCTGAAAAACTGATCCAATGTAATAATTACCATATTCAATTTATGGTTTTTCAAGTTTCTAAATTTACAACATTTTTCATAAAAAAATCAATCACAATCATTTATTTTTAAAACCATTTATGTTAATATCTATACATATTTTTTATTTATTTAAATACTTGAATAATAATATGTACCATGGCTACATAAAAATATTTTGTTTCACTGTTTGTTTAATTAACGATATTATACAATAATTAATTTGGTCGGTAAGTAGAAAAGTCTTCAATCATACAGGAATAGAACTGTAAGCAATAAATCCCGTATTGACGAGGATTTCCTTGTTGTATTTCATTGGTTCCCCGTCAATGGTATTTCTGATCTGGCCGTCAGCCAGGCGTAAAATCGCGTTTCCTGCTGCAATATCCCATTCCATGGTCTTTCCGAAACGGGGATATTCGTCAGCAACGCCTTCGGCAAGAGCGCAAAGTTTCAGCGAACTACCTTTCTGCAAGCATTGAAATGATTGTTGGCGGTTATTGATGTACCTGCGTGTTCTTCCGTCTATATGTGACCGGCTGGTCACAAAAGTGTAAGTCTCTGTCCGGGTATAAGGCAGCCTGGTACTTTTCGAAACCAATAACTCCATACCTCCATTTTGGTGAGAATTGACGAATCCGTATGCATCGCTGAGTTTGTATGATCCGGTTTGTTCTTCAGCAAAATATAGAATATCATAAGCCGGCGCATAAATAACTCCCATCACAGGATTGTTATTATGCAACAACGCTATATTCACGGTAAAATCCCTGCCACGTGAGATAAATTCCATTGTTCCGTCTAATGGATCGACAAGCCAGAACAAGTTCCACGTTCTCCGCTCCTCGTAAGGCGGTATCACAGATTCTTCGGAAATTAGCGGAATATTAAATGAAGATAGTGTATCAGTGATGATCTGATTTGCAGCCTTATCGGCATTTGTGACCGGGGTCAAATTCCTTTTTATACGGATACGGATCCTGTCGTGAAAAATCTCCATGATCTTCACACCGGCCTGAACGGCTGCATTAATCGATACTTCTAAAAGTTCTGACCGCATTTTTAATTCAAGGTTACAGATCAATCCATTTCAAAACTGATGAGTGGCAGGCAATCATTAATCAGTCATTGCAGTTTGTGTATCAAATGATTGCAATGAATTGCATTCTTTAAATTCTGCCTTCATTTTAAAATATATAATTTCCCCGCCGGTAATTATAATACTAAATGCCAGGGGGCTTGCTGCTTTAGGCCGTTTATTGATTTCTATGGTTAAAATCTCACAAATTACAGGATTTACAATGTTAATAAATTTTATTTCATCAGCCGTTTCCAGCATGATCTTTTTTTCCAGACAGACTTCCAGTGTTTCACGGATCATCTGTATCAGGCAGACGCCAGGAGCCACAGGGTTTTGAGGAAAATGCCCCTCATATATCTTATGATCCTTTATGAGTTCCACCTGGGCCAGTGTCTTTTCTCCCTCAGTTTTAATGTCCAGAATATTAAAAAAAGTCTTTAACAGCATAGTTTATTTATTTGGAATAAATTTATCTTCAGGAATTTCATGGTTTATTTTCCTGTTATTGAACAGTATATCTGTCTTATCTCCCGAAAGTTCCTTCATCTGCACCCTGGCCACAGAAAATAATTCTTTACCAAAATACAGGACTATTTCTCTGAAGAAGTTATTTAAATCTTTTGATTTCGGGTATAACACAAGTTTGTAATTAAGATCATTTTCAAAATAGTTGCATAAAAAATCGTTTTTATCATCCAACACTCTGCCATTTACTATTTTGCCGAGCATGGTGTTCAATTTATTGAACGATTCGCTGGCGGTGAGGTCGAAAGAATTTATTTTTTCCTCATCTTTCACAAACATCCTTCCATTATTAATGATGATCAGGTATTTGAACGGTTCTGTATATTCCCAGCGGATCATCATTCCGTTTTTATAGCAAAAGCGCCCGTATGATTCAACAGGTTGTTTTAAAATGCTCATATATTTCAGCTGCACGAAGTCACATTCGATGGTTGAAAGTTCAGCATTATAGTTTTTCAGCAAGGTATTGAACAAAGCCGTGTCTTTCATAACCCGGTACGTGGTATCCGGCGTCACCGCTATTGTTATTCCGGAAGAAAGCAATAATACAAGCCAGATAGTAACAGATAACCTATTCATAAGCATTTGTTTTTAGGGCCTCATCCAAACGGGCAAAACCAAGATTTTGTTTTCGGCAAGATTTAATGAACTGATCGATCACAAGCTCTATCCCGGCTATCCTGTCGTGAAACAGGACGATATCACCCGGTTTTACCTTCGCAAGACGAATATCGATTTTTTCCTTTTCGGTGGACACGGTATCTAAAGAACGAAGGCTCCATCCAATGGGTAACAGATTTAGTTTTTTCAATGCGGTTTTTATGTTCGGATTCGTGACCCCAAAGGGCGGTCTGAAAAATACCGGGGCAAGTCCGATGATATTTTTTATCACACCAGCAGATTTTTTAATATCTGCAGCAACTTTTTGTGAAGAATAAAAACCAAACATGTTTTTATGACAATAGGAATGATTGCCGATAATATGTCCATCGTCAAAGGCTTGTTTCACGAGCGCCGGAAACTTTTCAGCCTGGCTTCCGATAACAAAAAAAACAGCCCGGACATTATTTCTTCTTAGCACGTCGAGCACGTTCGGAGTGACCGTTTCATCAGGCCCGTCATCAAATGTCAATATGATATTTTTATCACTTTTGATCCGGCATACCACATCAAAATAAAAAGACATGCGGATACGGAATGAGCCGAATGCCGTAAATACAATCAGGATTACTCCAAGCAACACATACCACCAGGGTGATAGTCCGAAAAAGTACACGAGTATACCCATGACTGCAAACAATACAGATACAAGGATCAAAATAAAATTTAGCTTCAGCATGAAGAAAGTAAAATCAGGACGTGTTCGGAATTTTTAAAATGATTATAAATCAGTATATGCTTAAATTGGTCAACTTTGTCAAACCTGAGTTTCAGAGCGTCAGGACAATGGTTATGCTTCAGTATCTGAGCTGCTGTCCAAACAGCAAAAGAAGACGAAGTAAAATATTCACCACATATATGTTTATAATATAAAATATTATTTTCAGCAAAAATGCCTTTGGAAAGGTCGTTATAGAGGGCATCGGAATTTTGATCGCTGCTATAACCCATCAACACGGCATCCATATCCCGTATTGAAAATCCCTGATTTTGAATAAATTCTTCAATATTCTGCCGGGTCTGTGCAGAATCAGCAGGTTTGTAAAAAGTTTTCACTGCATTCACGGCAGCAATACTATTTGTTACATCACCAGATAAGACAAAAAATGACGCCCCCTCTCCTGCAATGCTGCCATCGGTTGGGTTGTCAAATATTGCTGTGTCATATCCCAGGACACTTTTATATATGCCAAGCCTTTTCAATATCGAATAGGAAACGGGCGTTATCTCATCCACACCGCCCAGCAGTATCTTCGAATCCTGTTGTTCATGAATCATCATCATGGCATCCAGCAGGGCGTTTTCGAATGAAAAACAACGATGGACATAAGCATGGTTATAGCTGTTGCATTTCAGGAGCAGGGCAATCTGTCCGGCAATAGTGTTGTGTGTAGATTGTATGAAGGAAGTGGGTGGTAAAAACTGCTCTTTGTTCCGGATAATTTCATTCAGAAATGATTCCGTATCTTCAATACAACCAAGTCCCGTACCTGTAATAACAGCGTCGGGTTTTTCGAGACCTGCTTCCCGCAGGCATTGAACTGCGGTGGCAACACCCATTTTCACCACGCGTCCCATACGACGTATCAGTGCCGGGTTGATATATTCCTTATAGTCCGGTTCTATGCATTTCAGGTAATCCGAAGGGTATTTTTCCGGTTTTGCCAGGTCAAAAGGTTTTTCTGAAATGGGTAACGGACACATGGCCGCTGCTGCATTTATATATGTTTTCATGGTATATTTTCTGATTTATTGGATTGCAGAAATAATCAACGTCGAATTATTCCCACCGAAACCAAATGAATTTGACAATACATTGGTGACTTTGTGATGTTCAATAAGTCGTGTGACAGGAGTCATACCCAATTCCGGCATTGGATCGGAGAAGTTCAGGTTGGGGAATATCATACTATTTTGTAACGTCAGCACGGATATTACGGCTTCCAGTCCGCCGGCAGCGCCCAGGGTATGGCCGGTAAATGGCTTTGTTGAACTGAATAATGGAATATTATCACCAAAGATCCTTTTCATTGCCATGCCTTCCGAGAGATCGTTGTTGCCTGTTCCGGTACCGTGAACATTAATATAATCAATGTCACCGGGTTGCAATCCACTCACCGCCAGGGCTTTGCTCATAGCGAGAAAAGCGCCCTGCCCGTCGGGTGAGGAGGCCGTCTGGTGGTAGGCATCATTGGCATTACCAAAACCTTTAACTTCAGCCAGCGGTTTGTTTTTTAGCTTGCCGAGCATACGTTCAGACACCAGCAGAACAAAACCGGCTCCCTCGCCGAGGTTTAGTCCGGCACGGCCTGCATCAAAGGGTTTGCAATGGTTTTTATCGAGTATCATTAAGGTGTTGAATCCATTAAGCGTAAATCGCGTAAGAGTATCGGTGCCGCCGGCAAGAGCAGCATCCAGCATATCATTCTTTATCAGCCTTGAGGCGAACATGATCGCGTTGGCCGACGAGGAACATGCGGTACTGATGGTTGCCAGATAATCTTTGATTCCAAGGAAATCAGCAATATGCTCGGTACTGTCGGCACAATCATGGCCTCTTATCGCATTTATATCTCCGGCAGCATGATCCGCATAGAATTCATCATAAAAACGTTCGCTCAGGTCCATACCACCGACAGAAGTGGCGGAAACAATGCCGCAGCGGCATTTTGTAATGTCCAGTTCTGCATGCCTGAGGGCTTCAGCGGCAGCCATCATCCCGAAAAGGCTTGTTCTGGTGATCATTTTACGGGAGTCTATACCCAGTATTTCTTTCAGTTCCCGGTTGGATCTTTTCACCTCTGCAAAAGGTATGGCATTCTTATATATCGTATCAATATATTCAATTTTCCCGACACCATGCTTTGATGCTTTAAGGGATTCGAGTGTTTCCGTTACATTCTGCCCCACTGCAGAAATAGTTCCGATACCTGCAATAAAAACTTTTTCGTGCATGAATTGTTTTTTTGAAGGAGCGAAAATACATTATTTTGGTTTATGAAGGAGTATTTTGTGAAGTAGAAACTTCTGGAGAGAATTGATAGCAGAGTTTGCAATATTTAATCTATGGCATATTAACCAGAACAATCCGTAAACAAAAAATAAAATTGTTATATGGTACCCTGTTAACATTATCAATATTTTGAAAGTCTTTTTATTACACTGAGGCACACAAAGGAAACACAGAGTTAGATAATATTATATTTATACTTATCTATGTGAATAATCAGTTTAAATTGCGGAAGTTTGCAGTTTTGTTATCAGTCCGGGCAGCAATATAGCCAATTTTAATATGTAATATAATAAATATAATGATCTGTAAAGGGTTTTCTTCCTTTCAGCAGATTTTTCGTATCTTTGCACAGATAAAACAACAGTTTGGGCTGCCGCGTCTGCCGCAAGGCAGATGAGGAAAGTCCGGGCAACACAGGGCGCCATACTTCCTAACGGGAAGGGTTCCGGGCAACCGGGATACAGACAGTGCCACAGAAAATAACCGTCCCGACGGTATCCGTCGGGATAAGGGTGAAAACGTGAGGTAAGGGCTCACGGCAAGTTATGGTGACATAACATGCGGGTAAACCTTATGGGTTGAAAGACCAAATAAACCGGAGCATGAGGGCTGCCCGCCCGATTCCGGAGGGTAGGTCGTTAGATTCCGCAGGTGACTGCGGAACCAGATAAATGGCAGACTAAAACAGAACCCGGCTTACGGAACTGTTGTTTTATCTTTTTAATGAAAAGAAAGGGAATTATTATTATAGCGGTGGCTTCGAGGGCCTCAGCCACCAAGGGAAAATTCATTGTCGGTGGCTTTGAGGGCCTCAGCCACCAAGGGAAAATTCATTGTCGGTGGCTTCGAGGGCCTCAGCCACCGGAGGGAAAATTCATTGTCGGTGGTTTCGAGGGCCTCAGCCACCGGAGGGAATTAGTTATGAGATTAAACAGATTTTTGATTTTTGTAATGAAAGGAATATCAATTTGCTGGCTCCGGTCCATGAGAATAAATTGATTTTCCCCTTGCACTTAAGGGCACCTCTAAAAACTTCAAATTTCTTCGTTCATCTTCGTTCTTCAAATCCTTGCGATCGGCAGGCTCAGCACAGGCATGTACGCTCAGTACACTGCGGTTTTCAGAACTTCGACTGCCTCGAACTTTTTTGTTTTTAGAGGCGCCCGATCAAGGTTATTAGAGATGCCCTTAATTCAAAAATGAAAAATTCTCCTGTCAAAACAATTTTTCAGTCTTATAAAAAACATACCGAACGCTTTAAGATAATTTTTTATGGGACCAATTTAACAATATTATCAAAAACGAGTACTTTTATAAATTCCAAATTCATCTATTATGAAACGAATTTTACTTTTTACTTTGTTTGCCATTTTTACTTTATTTGCTGTTAGTCAGGTTCATACAACATATTTATGGCATTTACATCAACCCATATACTGGTCGGGGCAAAGCACCTGGAACACCAACCGGTACCAGACCGTATGGGAATCAGAGTACCTGAAAAACAATGGTGGAAATACATACAACGGCATCGCTCATCCACTGAATAACCTGAGTGATATTTTCAGCAATGCCGACCGTGTGGCTGCTTACCAGTACCGCACCAAAGATGCCGTGTCCTCCCTGTCGGGCCATTCCGAAGGAGGTGCACAGGTTTGTTATTCCGGCGCGCTGATTGAAAATGTCAACAGCCTGGCCTCTGCAAATCAGTGGGGCTATGGCAGCGGATGGCAGAACAATTATGTGACCGCCCGCAGCTGGACCACTACCAACGGCAAGCCGAAAATGGACCTGGTAGGGTTTACCGCACATCATCTGCTTTCGCCTTTGGTCAACGACCGGGTGCTGAAAAAAGATATTGAGGTTCACAAGTACCTGTACGGACAGAATTTCGGGACTTCGCCACTCTATTCCAAAGGATACTGGCCTGCCGAATGTTCGTTCAGCGAGAGAAACATCAAAGCTCTGGTGGAAGAGGGTTTTGAGTGGACGGTGATCGCCAACAGCCACCTGGCCCGCACCCTGAATGATTATCCGCTCACCTTCGGTACCTCGGGCTGCAACTATGATCCTCCCAACCGTGCCGACAAAGTACAGGTGAACGGCATCAACTGGTGGAACGGCCAGATCGACGGGCGGGGCGGGACATACGCTGCCCCTTACTGTTACCAGGCTCATAAGGCAAAATATGTGGATCCTGCTACGGGGACGGAATATCTGATCACCGTGGTGCCTATGTGCGACCTGCTCAGCTACCAGAACGGCTATTCCACCATGGGCACCGGCGACATCGATACGCATATTGCGCCGTTCAACAATCCCTCGCAGCCCAGCCTGGTGTTGCTGGCGCATGATGGCGACAACGCCTGGGGCGGTGGTTTTGATTATTACAACAATTCGGTGCCGGGCTTTGCCGGAGCGGCATCCTCACACGGATATGTTCCCACAACGATAGAGCAATTCTTATACAACCACCCGGTGCCTGCAGGCGATGTGGTACATGTCGAGGATGGTTCCTGGGTGAACGCTGCCAACGATTGGGGACACCCGCAGTGCATCAACTGGTTATGGCCGATGTACAACAGCCAATTTAATTTCGATCCGAACGGCTGGACGGAAGATGCCCGTAACTGGGCTGTGCTGATTGCTGCCGAGAACCGGGTTGAAATGGCCGAAGACCTCGCCGGAACACTGTCTGTAGCCAACATTGCAAGCCCTTCGGCAGCTTCTTCTCTGGCCGAAAAAGCCTGGCACTTCCTGCTGCCGGGTTTTGCCAGCGACTATATGTATTATGGTACTTCTCTCGATATGGAAGTAAAACAAACACTGGCTGCCAACCTGGCTGTAAGTTATGCCGACCAGGTCATTGCTGCGCATCCCGGCACGGACAACACTCCACCGACAGTGATGGCGCCGCAGCGCTATCCGTATAACCCTGGGGGCATTGGTTTCGGGCCCACCTATGGGTACCAGCAGCATAACAACACTTCAGATTTTTTTGTATGGACTTTTGCCTATGATGTATCGGGCATACAGTCGGCAGTGCTGAAGTACAGGGTGGACTACGACGGGCAAAATCCCGAAAGCAACAACGACAACGACACTTATGCAGGCGGAAGCGGCGTGGGAAGCTGGAACACGCTAATCATGTCACTACGCAGTTTCCCTACCGGAAATGTCACCAGCAACCCTGAGATTGATTTCTTTATACTGCCCACCTATATAGCAAACGAATATTATGCACAGATTACCGGACTGCACGATACCCTGGTCGATTACTATCTTGAAATCACCGATAACAACAGTAAAATAACCCGGACTGCCATACAGCATGTATATATCGGAGCGAGCAACACCGGCGGGTCGGGGGGAAACGGCAATGTTCACTGGCTGCCCGCCAACCCCGGTATGAATGATACCATCACCGTCACCGTATCGAACACCACACAGCCGGGCAAGCTGCACTGGGGCGTCAATAATACCGGCAGCAACTGGATTCAACCCAACAACGCTTACTGGCCGGCAGGCACCACACTATTCAACGGTACCGGGCCTGCGGTTCAAACACCCATGACGGGACCCATAAGCAACACGCTCACCCTGAAAATCGGGCCATTTAACAATCCGGCACAGCCCGTCACACAGGTTGCCCTTGTGATACATTTTGACAACAACACCTGGGATAACAATAACGGACAGGATTTTCACATACCTATAAGTAACAATCCTACCCACGTGAACGAGAACAGTGATAAAAGATTTGTCCGTATTTATCCCAATCCTTTTGAAGACTACTTTTATATTAACATACAGGCAAATGAATATCATGCTTACCAGGTAGATATTTTCGATATGCTGGGCAAAATGGTCAGGGCGCTCTCCATGAAAAGCAATGTACAACGAGTGGAGCGAGATTTCCTGAAATCAGGAATTTACATTATAAGTGTTACGGATCAGGTGACGGGAAAAGTTATTCGTGAAAGGATATCGGTATTTTAAGACTGTAATAAACGTATCCCACAAATCCTCATCAATTTCATAAAACCTTTGTGAATAACAGTTGATCTTATCCGATGGGTCTAAACATAAAACCTTGTAAAATACTTTATTGCAAGATGTATGTCAACCAGTTTAATTAAAAGTTATCGGAGATTATTTTATTCAGTTCCAACCTCATTTGAACAGTATTGCTGTTCCGTTGATTGACTTCAAAACCATTTTTATCCAATACTTTAATTGAAGGAATGTTTGTGCTCTCCGTTTCTGCAGTTATGGATTTTACTTTCTTATTTTTTTTAGCCCATTGGATCACACCTGAAATAGTTTCAGTCATATAGCCCATATTTCTATATTCTATATCGATTCCATAACCAATCTCCACTTCTCCGTACTCATTTGGTTCCCCATGAAAACAAATCCCTCCGATAATTGCCTTCTGATTTTTTTCAATTATAATCCACATTGTATAAAAAAGAGTATCCTTTGAAATATCAGCAATATTGGGTAAAAGGTCATTCAGAATTGCATCTTTGGTATCCTTATCAACCAATGATTCAGAAGGGATTAATCCAATTTCCTGAGCAAACGCACCCGGCGATTCAATATGCTTCTTTAATTCTTGTGAAGTAAGAGGTTTTATCAATAATCTATTTGTTTCAATCATGATATTTTGTGTTTATTTCTCGCATGTATGGAACTGCCTGGCGATTCACTGCCATAATATCTCCATCAAATATGGCAGTAAGCTATTATCAATGCGTTACAAGTTGATTATTTGCCATGGTTTTGAAAACAGAAGTATCCGCCAGAGGCAGAAAACACGAAATTCAGGCGCCTTGCTGCATTCACCGGGAAGTGTTATCATCAATTTTTTTTAAAAATAGTATTTAAAAATGATTTAACCGTTAAAAATGTAAATATGAATAAGAAATGCCTCACAAATTGTAATAAGTACTGTCAATTATCTAAAAACTATGATTGCCGGTAATTATCTGCCGTGCAGTGTGGTTGCAAATCCACGAATCTCAGCGCTGAGCAGGTAAGATGCCCAAAAGCACGAAATTGTGCCACGTCTTCCGGAATCTCAAATTTTTATTTTTCGGGTATCAATCCATGCTTACGCAGCAGGCAGTTGAGTTATTCATTTAGTATCTTATGATATGCAATAAAAATAGTACAATTCAGGTCTGTACAGCTAAAGTCATGCAAATCAATTGTTAAAAACGGAACCTTATCAGTCCTTTTTCTAAAAAAACCACAGCCATAACCAACCTCGCCAGGATCAGTATATATTTTATAGTTTTGGCTTTTGGATGTTATGGACTTTAAGTTTTTAACAAAATGCTCATATTGGCTGCTACATTCAAATTGCAATGAATCTCCATAGAATATGGATACAACAATGGTTTGGCTGTGTTCAACGGTTACATTTTTGAAAGTCCAACCAGGTGAATAATAATACTGCATATTAGAGGACAAAGGTTTATAATTCAAATATTCATCCAAATTGATCGTTTTGTAATAATCAATTCTTGATGAATCATAAATATTCTTTTTAGATATGAATTCCGGATTATTTTTAAGATAATCATTGATTACACTATCATTTGCTTCTAAAGGAAAGCCCAGATAAAGCCCTTCCAAAAACTTTTTAACTGCATCTGTTTTCTGTCCGAATGAAATCATTGGGATAAATAAAAGAACAAATAATACTTTTTGCATAAAGATTTTTACATTTGCCATCATCGGTTCATTACAGACTATCCCCTCCCCCGCCCCTCCACAAGCAGAAGATAAGTAAATCATCTGGATTTTTCCTTCAAAAATATTACTTATTAATGATTTAAACTAAAAAAAAACACTGTTGTCCGGTAAAAATATTTTAAATATGCTGAATAGCTTTATTTTCACAACATTTACAACATATCGCCACCTACCTGCCCAATCCGCCAACCGGCGGATTATTCAGGCGGGCGGGGCTTTGTTTTTCATTGTAATGTTTTTTCTACCAATATGCCGCCTCTAACGAGGCTAAAATAGTTCCAACGGTCTATAATATTATCATAATGAATAATTTACCAATTTATGAAAGCGTCGCAGGTACGAAATATTAGATATTTAAAAAAATTAACCGGACAATAATGAAAAAAAATGTTATATTTTGGTTCCGTTCAGAAAATAAACAAACACAATTGCTTAGCCATCGCTTTTATTTATGAATTTTTCTTCAATATATTGCACCGTTAGTTTAACACCATTACTATTTTCCAGTTTTCGTGCAAGTTCTCCCGCATTTTTCAGGTAATTATCATTGGAAACACATGCAGTGATAGCAGAAGAAATAGCTTCAGCAGATATTTTCTTAAAATCACAGGTATCGGGCCCTAATCCCAATCGGAAAATTTGTTTCCGGTTATCGAACTGATCGCCCATAAACGGGAATGCAGCCTGTGGTATACCGGCTCTTGCTAATGCAGCCAACGTGCCGGTTCCACCATGATATATTGCTGCTGCCAACCTGGGGAATAATAAATCAAAGGATAATTCCTCTACATATAATATATCTTTTACATTTTCTCCGGTAAACCCAGCCCATCCTTTTGAAATTATCAGCCGCTGGCCGGTGGCATCGCGAATTTGCCTGAACCAGGTTTCATATTTTTCAACCTTAGTAATCGGGTTACTACCGAATCCTATATAAACCGGTGGTTTCCCTGAATTCAGAAAATCTTCAACACTCCGGGGCAACTCCGTTTTTGACGGAAGCAGCATAAAGCCGGTCTGGGTAAAAGCAAATGCGGAATTTTCACGTGCCGCGTTAATTTCTTTGTCACAAGCCAGAACAACATCATCGCCCAGCCAATGTTCCCAAATATCTTTTACCGGTGGAAGGCCGTATTTTGTCCGTGCTTTATTCATATAACCTCTCATCATCAGATTCATCATCCTTCTTCCAAAGCCAAACATTATCCGGTTTTTTAACGGGTCGTCTTTAGTAGTACCCAGAATAACAGGATAGAAAGCTACAAAACGGTATGGAACATTTAAAATATCAGCAGCCGTATGCACTCCAACTACTATGCCCGCGCCCAATATAAGGTCTGCACCTTTAATTAAACCGGGTAAACGGTTGATCTGATCCAGGATAAATATTTTTCCCTGACCTGGTGAAATTTTTACTGCAACCCCACCCTTTTGTTTTTCTGGATTTTCTTTGATTGATTTTTTAATTTCGGGGCCAAATGGTATGAATGGACAATTATACATCCGGGCCAGTTTTTCATGTTCGGACGGAGCGCAAATAATAATTTCATGCCCATTTGCCATCAAGCCTGTTGCTAATGCAATCATAGGCTGAACGTCGCCTCTTGTTCCAAGTATAACACATGCAATTATCATATATTTCTTGTTTATGGTTTTACTCTATTGGTTAGAAATCGGATGCCAAAGGTGTACGGAATTGTAAGTCAGCTCCCAATCTTCCGGTATAAAAATCAGTGGCTACTACGCATGGATTCCTTCTGAAACAATTATGTCATATGAACTTTGATCAAGCGCCTCCTCCTCAGGCGATGGAGTATTCATTTCTAAGCATTGATTTCCAAAAATAGGAATTTTTCAGGACAAATGCAATAAAAAGTGTTACTTTTTCCGGGCTTTTCTTACCGCCACGGCTGAGGGGTTTACGGTTGTCATAATGTGTGCGATCAAAAGTGTTGTTTTTTTAAAATCTATAATGAATGATAAGCCAGCATTAAAATACTAGTTACCGTTACCTGATCGGAATGGAGGATTGGGCTGTATTGAAGATCAACGTTTTAATATTAATAAAAATCAAAACAGCCATTCATATTCTGAATTTTTATGAAAACACAACGTTCTCCTCACCCTAATACTGTATCTTTGCACCCTTGTTTATGAAAACAGTGGCTTTCCATACTCTGGGCTGCAAGCTCAATTTTGCCGAATCGTCAACCATCATTCGCCGGTTCGTCCGGAACGGATATCGTCTGATTGGATTTAAAGAAAAAGCCGATGTTTATGTGATACATTCCTGTATGGTGACACAACAGGCTGAACGTAAATGTATTTATGCCCTCCGCCAGGCCAGGGTCCGCAACCCCGAAGCACGCATAGCCGTGATAGGCTGCATGACGGAACTTAATGCCGAACGCCTGCGGAAAGAAGATACCGAACTTGTGCTGCTCGGAAACAACAACAAATTTGAGTTGCCCGACCTTCTGTATACAGCGCCAGCCGAAAACACTGATAAGCCCGTAAGATTTGTTCCTTCCTGGTCGACCGAAGGACGGACAAGGACATTTTTCAAGATACAAGACGGCTGCGATTATTTCTGCGGGTATTGCACTATACCTCTTGCACGTGGACGCAGCAGAAGCGCCACCATAGCACAGACCCTGGCCTCCATCACAGAAGCAACGAAAAAGGGTTGCAGCGAACTGGTTCTTTCCGGTATTAATATCGGAGATTTTGGAAAAAACAATGACGAATCGCTGTATGGACTGCTCCTGCAAATCAAAGATAATACAAACGTCAGTCGAATACGCCTTTCCTCCATTGAGCCCGACCTTGCGTCCGATCTCATCATAGACCTTTTTGCTGCTCATCCCTGTTTCATGCCACATTTCCATATTCCGCTACAATCAGGCTCCGACGCTGTACTAAAAATGATGGGACGCAAATACGACACTGCCCTGTTTGCCGAAAAGGCCAGAAAGATCAAAAGTCTTATGCCTCATGCCTGTATAGCCACAGATCTGATAACGGGCTATCCGGGAGAAACAGAAACCGATCACCGGAACACCATCCGGTTTATTGAAAAAACGGACATCTCGTACATGCACGTTTTTACTTTTTCGGAACGAAAAAATACGCGTGCCATAAAAATGGAGCAGCAGGTACCGGTAAAAATCAGAAAACAACGGAGTCTCGAACTGCATGAGCTGTCGGAACAAAAAAAACAATTCTTTTATTCGCAGCATGTAGGCAGAGAATGTGAAGCCCTTTTTGAATCAGAAATTACATACAGCAGTCTTTTGGGATATACTGATAACTATATCCGTGTAAAAATCCCTGCCGGTCGTGAGCTGGCCAATTCGATTCAGAAAATCATCATAACCGGCATGGATACCGATGGTTTCTGCACCGCCAAACTCATTTAGCACATTATTTAATCTGAAACCGTAAACCCAATTAAAATCACAAGACATTATGTTTCCTCAATTAAGCGACCTCATCAATTATTTTTTTGGAACTCATATCAACATTCCGGTCCAGAGCTATGGAACCATGGTAGCTTTAGCCTTTATAAGCGGGATTTATGTCATTAAAGCCGAACTGAAAAGAAAAGAAAAAGAAGGATTGCTGGACGTCATCATACAGAAAGAACTCAAAGGTGCGAAAGCCGGAGCTTTTGAACTGATCCTCATGGCCTTGATCGGGTTCATTATCGGATACAAATTCATAGGCATCATCATTGATTACAAAGAATTTGCTGACAATTCACAGGATTATATCTTTTCGCTGAAGGGCAATATCATTGGCGGAATAGTTCTGGCAGCCGTTATGGTCATTCAGAAATATTACCAGAAAAATAAGAAAAAACTCGACAAGCCGGTATGGGAAAACATTGAAATCCATCCTTACCAGCTTTCTGCAAATATTCTGATCATCTCAGCCATCTCAGGATTACTTGGTGCAAAGATTTTCCATCATTTTGAAAACTTCCGCGATTTTCTCGCTGACCCTGCCGGACAGTTCTTCTCATTCATGGGACTTACATTTTACGGTGGGCTTATTGTCGGGAGTCTCACCGTGATATGGTATATCAGAAAAAATAAGATGCCTGTCCCTGTTTTTCTCGACGCCACTGCACCGGCTATCATACTTGCATACGGCATTGGCCGGATAGGATGTATGCTTTCGGGCGATGGTTGCTGGGGCATAGAGAACCTTGATCCCAAACCTGAATGGCTGGGTTTCCTGCCCGATTGGATGTGGTCGTTCAGATTTCCGCATAATGTCATTAATGAAGGTATTGCAATTGATCACTGCGCGGGAAAATATTGCACTATACTCGAAAATCCAGTATTTCCAACCGCCTTTTACGACACGATATTATGTACTTTCTTCTTTTTTATACTGTGGACTGTCCGAAAAAAAATCCGTCTGCACGGTGCGTTGTTTGCCATAATGCTTTTCATGATAGGATTACAACGTTTTTTTATGGAAAAAATTCGTGTCAACAACAAATTTTCACTTTTTGGAATGCAGGTCACACAGGCAGAAATCATTTCTGTTTTTTTGATAATCCTTAGTATCATCACGTTCTGGTTTTTCTATAAAAATTATCAAAAAAATCAAAAAAAAACTTTTGATAATTAAAAAAAAATCTGGTTATTTGTAGCCCTTTTTGCGTGATACCGACCCGCTTGAAAGTATTATCAAACAAGGATTTCATACAAAATAAAAAAAATAACACACCTGTAAAAACAAAACAATGACAAAAAGGATACTCATCGTTTTAGTCATGGTGGGTTCGGGAATTTTTCTCACCTCCTGTGCCACCCGTTTTTATTTACAGGAAGATAAAACACAAGGTACCGTCATCAAAGTTGACACAGTTAATGTTCCTGAATCCGACAGCGCCATTCTGAAATTCATTGAGCCGTATAAGAAACAACTCGATGCGCAAATGGATGAAGTGCTGGCCTATTCGGATATGGCTATGAAAAAAAGTTTGCCTGAAGGATTACTCAATAATTTTGTTTCTGACCTGGTTTTAAAAATGGGAAATGTATACCTGAAGAAACTTAATAAAGACACCGCATCGGTCTGTATATTAAATTCCGGCGGACTGCGCAGCGACCTTCCGATGGGCAGTATCACAGTACGGAATGTTTTCGAACTTATGCCGTTCGAAAACGAGATGGTTGCCGTAACCATTGACGGAAAAAATACCAAAAAAATGTTCGACTTCATCGCAAAAAAAGGTGGCGTACCTTTGTCTGGAGCGGTTATGAGCATCAACGCCGATACAGCTGCTTTTGTTAGCGTTGGTAAACAATCTTTGAATAACAATAAGAATTATACCATCATCACTTCCGATTATCTTGCCCTCGGAGGCGATGACATGACCTTTTTTTCTGCCCCGGTGTCGTACATTCCTTTGGAAATAAAAATCAGGGATGCAATCATTGAATATCTGAAAACTGAAACATCAAAAAAGAAAACCATCACCACACAACTCGACAAACGGATATATTATGAAAAGTAAAAGGCCGCTTCACAGTTTAGTATTGACGTTTCTCATGATTTGCTGCCTTGCTCCTGCAAGTCTGCATGCCGGGAAAACGGTGAAGATCACCATACTTTTTACCAATGACAGCCACAGCCGTATTGAATCCTATCCGGAAAATGACACCAAATTCCCTACACTCGGCGGTTATGCACGCAGGGCTGCGCTAATAAAAAAAATACGACAGCAGGAACCCAACGTGATGCTTTTTGATGCCGGTGATGTCTTTCAGGGTACGCCTTACTTCAATTTTTTCGGCGGTGAACTTGAATTCAAACTCATGAGCATGATGGGATATACCGCAATGACCATCGGTAATCATGATTTTGACGCAGGCCTCGATGGTTTGTTGAAACAACTGCCCAATGCCACCTTCGATATTATCTCATCCAATTATGATTTTTCCGAAACCGTTTTAAAAGACAAAATACACCCATATAAAATATATAATGTTGCAGGGGTACGCGTTGGTGTTTTTGGCCTCGGCATTGGCCTGCAAGGGCTTGTGAGCGCTATTAATTACGGGAAAACAAAATATATCAATCCCGCAGAAAAAGCCGCCGAAATGGCGTATATGCTTAAAAAGGAAAAAAAATGCGACCTCATTATCTGCCTCTCACATCTTGGTTTTTCATACGAAGACAACCAGGTAAGTGATGTGGTTATCGCAAAACAATCCAAAAATATAGACATCATCATTGGCGGCCATTCCCATACTTTTATTGACAAACCCTACGTCTTTAGAAATTCGGACAATAAAAATGTGGTGATCGGACAGGTAGGGACAGGAGGCGTTAAATTAGGAAGAATTGACGTGTATTTTTCAAGTCTTAAAGGAGTTAAAACAGTTAAACTAAGTTCATTGTAAATTTTAAAAAAAAAAACGAAAAAAAACTTTTTTTCTATTGTTTTTTTTTTAATATTTGTAGAGTTGTTCAGGAATTTTTTTAGAACCTCACATTTTATGTTAGTTCTTTATAAAAGAACAGATTGGAAAAATTATTGTAAAAATTTTATTGTAAAAATTTGTAGAAATTGAAGGAGATAAGGATGAAAAAAAACCATGTTGATGTTTGGAACAACTGTTTGGAAATTATCCGTGATAATATTCCATATCAGAGTTTCAAAACCTGGTTTGAGCCGATATTACCCATAAAACTCAATGAATCAGTACTTACTATACAGGTGCCCAGCCAGTTTTTCTTTGAGTGGCTCGAGGAACATTATATTGATTTATTGAAAAAGACCATCACAAAAGAACTTGGTTCTGACGGACAATTAGAATATAGCATTGTGATGGAAAACAGTTATGGTAATTCATCGCCTGTGACAGTTAAAACGCCCGGCGTCAACAGGAAGTCTATCAAAAACCCTGTGGTTTCAATGCCTATTGACATCAACAACGGTAAATCAAAAGACATTCCCAACCCATTTATTATACCGGGTCTGAAAAAAATTCAGATACCCTCTCAATTGAACGAAAACTATTCTTTTGAAAATTTTATTGAAGGCGACTGCAACCGCCTGGCACGTTCTGCCGGATACGCCGTAGCCAACAATCCCGGAAAAACCGCTTTCAATCCGTTGCTGCTGTACTGCAATTCGGGTTTAGGAAAAACGCACCTTTGCCATGCCATAGGCCTTCAGATAAAACAAAACTTTCCCGACAAAATCGTGCTGTACGTTCAATGCGAACAATTCATCACACAATATATTGATGCTGTAAGAACCGGCAATCAGAACGATTTTATGCACTTCTATCAGATGATAGACGTGCTGATCATGGATGACATCGAGTTTCTGGCAGCCAAAGAAGCAACACAAAATGTTTTTTTCCACATCTTTAACCATCTGCATCAGCAGGGAAGCCAAATCGTGATCACTTCAGACAAAGCCCCCATAGATCTCAAAGGCATTGAACCACGACTGCTCTCCCGTTTTAAATGGGGATTGGCCGCCGACCTGCAGGTTCCAGACCTGGAAACACGTATTGCCATCATTCAAAAAAAATTATACAACAACGGTATCGAAATGCCTAACGAAGTGGTGGAATACCTTGCCTACAGCATCACCACCAATGTCCGTGAACTGGAAGGCGCCCTGGTATCCCTCCTGGCACAATCATCGCTGAACAAAAAAGCTATCACACTCGACCTCGCAAAACAGATCATTGATAAATTCATCCGTAATAATTCACGCGAAATATCCATCGACTATATCCAGAAAATCGTTTGTGATTATTTCGGGATAAACATCGAAATGCTCAACTCCAAGACACGCAAACGCGAAATTGTCCAGGCACGGCAACTCTCGATGTTTTTCGCAAAAAAACTCACCAAAGCATCGCTGGCATCCATAGGTATGCACTGTGGTAAAAAAGATCATGCCACCGTGCTCCATGCCTGCCGTACTGTCAATAACCTTATCGAAACCGATAAACAGTTTAAACTGTATGTTGACGACCTGGAGAAGAAGATAAAACTCTGACTATCATAGTTAAACCCAACACTATCAATCAGAAAGCCCTATAAAAACGGGAAGGTCATAAAGATACAGCTCCCGTAAATGATAATGCAATGCGGATTATTCAGACATTGTCTAACTTAGGGGCACCTTTATAAACTTCAAATTTCATTGTTCGTCTTCGTTCTTCAAATCCTTGCGTTCGTAAGGTTCAGCACAGGCCTGTACACTCAGTACACTGCGGTTTTCAGAACTTCGTTTTCCTCGAACCAATTTGTTTTTAGACGCGCCCGATTAGTGATATTAGAGATGCCCTTAATGAAGTAGTTTTTCGTAAAATGATCGATGAAGCACCTGTATTATATTCGACAGGCATTTATTTTTTCAAGTACATAAATCGCTTGATCTTCTGCGTGGCAGTCTTCTGAAAAGGATCAGGCTGTGAAATGATTATCTGAACCCGGCTAAAACGGTTTACACGTTTATTTACGTATTCTTTAAGCTCAACTTTCAATTCTTCGATTTTCTTATCCACATATTCAGAAAGTTCTGCTTTCAGATGCTGATATTTCGTTTCAATTTCTTCCTTGTTAAAATATACCAGGGCAACCAGCTTTCCTTTATCCTCAACCACCAAAGAATCGCCAACATAATTGAAATTATTGATCACGGTTTCTATCTCTTCAGGATAAATATTTTCTCCGCTATTCATTATGATCATATTCTTTAGACGGCCTTTGATAAACAGATAGTTATCTTTATTAAAAATCCCCAGGTCGCCGGTGCGGAACCAGCCGTTTTCATCCAGCACTGTCCGCGTCAGTTCAGGTTCTTTATAATAACCCAACATAACATTAGGCCCTCTGGCCACGATTTCGCCCTCGCCGGTTACCGGGTCAGGGTTCATGATTTTAAGTTCCACACCATCCATAGCGGGACCCGTTGACTGCCATTTGGTACTGAAAGGACCGGCGCCGGCCAGCAAAGGCGCAGTTTCTGTCAATCCATAGCCAATAGCGTAAGGAAAACGGGCTTCAATAAGAAAACGCTCCACCACCTTATCCAGTTTAGCGCCGCCGATGCCGAAGAATTTCACCTGTCCGCCAAAGGTTTCCATGAGTTTTTTGCCTGCCAGCCGGTGCAATATTTTTCGAAAAAACGATAAATGGTAAAGCCTACACATTAATTTACCCTTGGTAAATTTAGGCAGCACAGCATTACGATACACTTTTTCAATTATCAAAGGAACAGTGAGCAGTATGGTGGGTTTAACCTGTTTCAGCGCGGGCATCAGCACAGGAGGTGTTGGAGGTTTCCTGAGATAGTAAGTGCAGGCGCCATAGATCATGGGCAAAATCAGCCCGAGGGTGTTTTCATAGGTATGCGATAACGGCAGCACCGACAAAAAACGGTCATTTTCATTCACCGGCTGTATGATGCTTGATTTTATGGCATCAAAACAAATGTTTTTATGCGATAGCATAACTCCCTTGGGTTTGCCGGTTGTCCCCGAGGTATAAATAATGGCCGCCAGCATGTTTTCTTCCACAGTGTAAATGTTGAAAGGCATTGCCGAAGGGTCAAAAGTAACATCTTGACGTGCAGGGTTCAGATTTTCCAGGTTATCCAAAATAATTATATCCTTTGTAATATTATTTTCAATACCTTTTATTTTGTACCTGAGGTTTTCTGAAACAAACAACAGTCTGGTTTCCGAATGTAACAGAAATTTTTCGATCTCACCGCTGTGAAAATCAGGAAGCAAAGGCACGACAACAGCACCCATAAAGGTAATGGCAAAATAAGCCACACCCCAGTTAGGCATGTTGGTGCTGAGTATGGCAACCTTGTCACCCGGCCTGATGTTTAATTGCTCCATCATGGCTATCAGCGCATTGATCCTTTTATGCATTTGCCTGTATGTAAGCGGAGATTCACCCACAAAAGCCAGTGCATTATGATCGGGGAACTTACTTACTGTATCGGAAAATAAAACAGGAAATGTTAAAATTTGATTTTTATCGGACATTAATTTAAGTTTAACAGTGCAAAATTACTAAAAATACACATATCAGAACGTTATGTGGAAACAATTATTTCATAAACTTTGTTAAAAATAAGGAGCATTATTCATCCTGCACCGCTTTCCTGCTACGTTTGCGCATGGTTTCATCAAGGACTATTTTTCGTAACCGTATGGACTTAGGCGTTACCTCTACATATTCATCATCCTTAATATACTCCATCGCTTCTTCAAGCGAAAACTTAACAGCAGGTATGATCACGGCTTTATCATCCGATCCCGAAGCCCGTATATTGGTAAGCTTTTTTGTTTTTGTAAGGTTTACGACAATATCATCGTAGCGGGTATTCTCACCAACTATCTGCCCTTCGTAAATAGGGTCGTTGGGTTCAACAAAAAAACGCCCTCGGTCCTGAAGTTTATCCAACGCATACGTAATAGCAACACCAGTCTCCCCCGATATTAGTGAGCCATTCCGGCGGCTGGCAATCTCCCCTTTCCATGGTTCGAAAGCTTTGAAAGTATGGGCAATCACCGCTTCCCCTTCGGTGGCAGTGAGTATGGCATTGGTAAGCCCGATGATACCACGTGAGGGGATATCGAATCTCAACTCAATCCGGTCGTTACGGGTTTCGATATTGGCAATCTCTCCTTTGCGCCTGGTCACAATTTCAATCACCTTGCCTGAAAATGCTTCAGGAACATGGATGGTGAGCATTTCGACAGGTTCATGTTTGACACCCTTTATCTCTTTAATAATCACCTGGGGCTGGCCCAGCTGAAACTCATAACCTTCGCGCCGCATGGTCTCCACCAGTATTGAAAGATGCAATATCCCACGGCCAAAAACAACAAGTTTGTCAGGCGAGTCGGTATCTTCCACGCGTAGTGCGAGATTGCGTTCTGTTTCGCGGAAAAGCCGGTCGCGCAAATGTCGCGATGTAACATATACGCCATCTTTGCCGAAAAACGGCGAGTTGTTCACGGTGAACAACATGCTCATAGTCGGTTCGTCAACACTGATCGGGGCCAGTCCTTCAGGATTTTCAAGGTCGGCAATGGTATCCCCGATTTCAAAATTTTCGGGGCCAAGCACCGCACATATTTCCCCTGCTCCAACCTCATATTTTACTTTTTCTTTGCCTAAGCCCTCAAATAAATACAGTTCTTTAATATAAGTCCTGGTGGTTGTTCCGTCATTTTTCACCAAAGAAAGCTGCATCCCGGCTTTGATGCCTCCACGTGAGATACGACCCACGGCAATACGTCCTACGTAGGAGGAATAATCCAGTGAGGTGATCTGCATCTGCAGTGTGCCGGGCAACTGTTTGGGTGACGGAATATGTCTGATGATAACATCAAGCAGATAGCTGACATCATCCGCAGGCTTTTTCCAATCAGCCGACATCCAGCCCTGCTTGGAAGATCCATATACCGTTGGGAAATTCAACTGATCTTCACTGGCATCTAAGTTGAACATCAGGTCGAAAACTTTTTCCTGCACTTCTTCGGGTGAACAGTTGGGTTTGTCCACCTTATTTATTACAACAACCGGCTTTAACCCGAGATCAAGGGCTTTCTGAAGCACAAAACGGGTTTGCGGCATCGGGCCTTCAAAAGCATCCACCAGCAACAACACTCCATCAGCCATATTCAGAACCCGCTCAACCTCGCCACCGAAATCAGAGTGTCCGGGAGTATCAATGATATTTATTTTTACACCTTTATACCGGACGGAAACATTTTTGGACAATATCGTAATCCCCCTTTCCCGCTCCAGATCGTTAGAATCAAGTATCAACTCTTTCTTTTCCTGATTCTCACGAAACAATTTAACCTGGTATAAAATACGGTCGACAAGCGTTGTTTTTCCGTGATCAACATGTGCTATTATAGCTATATTTCTGATTTCATGCATCTTACATAGTGAATTAACCGTTTTTTTAAAAGAATTTGCAAAGGTAGTCTTTATATTCCACAAACAATGTCCTCCGTGAAACATTTGATAGTATATTTGCATTACAAAATATTTATTTATTGACGATAAAATGGCGATGTTAAAATTATATGGTATTATCGTGTTCGTTTTGTATGCGACAGGAGCGGCATTAAAACCAGACAAAGAAAAAAAAGACGTTTTGGATATAAAGGTAATTGAACACTCGCTGGCAAAAATCACTGACAGTATTTACGCAGGGAAGTACGAGGTATCCAATCGCTTATATCGGTTGTTTGAACAAGATCTCAGGGCAAACGGCAGAACAGATCTGCTAAAGATCACCATGGTGGATTCCTTAAACTGGCGCGATAAACTTGCCTACAATGAACCGTATGTTGATTACTATTATAGTCATCCGGCCTATAAGGATTATCCCGTTGTTAATGTTTCATATGAGGCTGCTGTGCTGTTCTGCGAATGGCTCACTGAGAAATATAATGAGTTTCCGAAACGAAAATTCAAAAAAGTGGCGTTCCGGCTACCCTCAGCCAGGGAATGGACCTTTGCAGCCCGATGCAACAAATCATCGTCTCCGTATCCATGGGGATCGTACCTCATGAAAGACTGCAAATATATGTGCAACTTCAAACATTACGGTGATGAAAGAATTACATACAGAAAAGACCTGAAGACATACGAAATCGTGAAAAAACCCTCTGGCGGCAACTCTTTTGAATTATTTGACGCAACTGAAATTACAGCGCCTGTCCATTCGTATTTTCCCAATGATTTCGGCTTATACAATGTTTGCGGCAATGTAGCTGAAATGATCAATGAAAAAGGCAGGACAAGGGGCGGGAGTTATAAAAATACCGGATGGGATGTCAGGATAGATGCCGCAGATACTTTCGAAAAGCCGGCAACCGACGTGGGTTTCCGCTATTTTATGGAAATATTGGAAAAATAACTCATGAACCATACAGTTCGTGAACAAAAATTTGTGGTCGTTGCCGAAGCCCATACCCATGAGCCGCTGGAAATATTCTTTGCCGATGGCCTGCCGGACCTTCATTCTGAAATTTTCGAAGCAGCCCGTAAAAACTGGGCTGCAAAAGGCGTTGATACGGTTTGTGCCGGGGGCGGCAGGTTTTGCATCATCGGTAAATTCCTGGTGTTTTACGACAAATCGCAGCAATACCAACGCTTTGATGGATGCGTTGTCGCCGCATTGAGCAAAAAACACCCTGCTTTCAAAGGAAAAGGATATAAGGTCATCTGTGATACCCGTTACACCGACCCGTGGAAACTCATTAAAGATTCCGGAATACTTTAAGGGTTTTTATCAAAACTGCGCCGTTCGCCCAGCACATGATAATCTTTTTCCTGTATGGCCTTAAGGGGCAATTCGCGATTTTTGTACATGGACTTTAAATGATAGTTATGAACAGCAAGAGTGATATTTGTGATAATTCCAGACAATAACATTACAGCCATGATCACGGTAAACCATCTTTTGCGGAACAGAGGTTCCCAGCAGTAAAAGGAATATATCATCACCAACGGAAAAAGCACATAAAAGGTATGCGATGAGGGGCCTTTCACGCTGAATAAAAAACTTAAATACGTATAAATCATGGCAGAAAAAGCTAACCATCTGACCCATATAAAATCACTTTTCGGGTTTCTTCTGAAAAAAGCAATAATAAGGTATCCCGTTTGCAAAAATCCAATCAGTATAACAAATATAATAAAGGGCGCAGCGGGCCAGTAATCCATAAAAAAACGAATCTTTGACTCTCCATCGGTATCGATAAAACGAGGGATTTCATTAGCGGCAAAAGAAATATAACGAAACAACAGTGCAATAATTTCTTTGGCATTGGAAAAATTAAATACAATATTCTCACTGGCACTACCATCGCCAAAGTGAAATCCATAAACAACAAGTGTTGGTATTAGAGTGGAAGCCGATATAAGGCAGCCAATAATAAAGGTCAACAGCACCATTTTGTTTTTTTTGAAAGAAAACCAAAATGCAGCCAAAATAAACGGAATAAGCAGTACCCACGACATATGCAGCTGGAAAATCCAGAATAATGCAAAACCCATCATCAAAAAAGCAAGCCGGATCTTGATAAAGCCTATGCCCAATCCTGGAACAACTTCAAAAAAGCCGATGAAAAATAACACAGCTCCGAAAAGAACATACGACGGATTGAGCACATGAGTGGAAAAATTCATGGTCCACGGGCAGGTCAGCAGCCATACCCAGGTAAACCATACAGGAATCTCCGGGAATTTTTTACGCAGGTATACAGCCAATAAGCAAAGTACCGAAAAGGATAAAATATTTAGCAAAATAAAAGGAGCTTCAGGAATGTTCAGGATGTGAAAGGGCAAACCCACCAGCAAGCCCTGCAATCCTCCAGGGATCTGTGTTTCAGTATAAACTACATCAGGGCCGAAATACGGAAAATTTCCCGTGGCATAATACTTCAGACCGATCAGGTATACCTGAAGTTCATCAGGAAACCAAAACTCAGAACACAAGCCGTAAGCAAGCCGTAACAAAAACAGAAATAACAGCAGGGCGGGCCAAGAATAGCTGATTTTTGCGCTGATCCGATTCATCGTCCAAAGATAAAGAATATCACTTCAATTTATTTTGTTTGTTATAAATAATGAATTTCGCCTGCCTGAAATCAATAAAATATATGTTAAATTTGCAAGCAAGATCCGCATTATGGAAACACCGGGCTGCAACGGGGCAAAAGTACTTCTTATTTATCTGGTGAAACTTTTTGTTTTCTGGTTATTACTTTTTTTTGCACACCATTGTTTGTTTCTGATTTTCAACTACCAGGCTTTGTCAGGCATCCCCTTCGGCCATACCATGCTTTCATATTGGAAAGCACTGCGGATGGATATTGCCTCTGCATGCTACCTGCTGTTACCACCGCTTATAATCCTTAGTATTGGTGTTAGCACCCGGCACAGCGAAAAATATTTCCGTGCAGCAAAATTTGTAAATCATTTCCTGATAATTTTTTATCTGGTCATTAGCCTGGCAGGTCTTGGCCTGTATGCCAACTGGGGAACCAAAATAAACTCTAAAGCCCTCTCATTCATCATCTATCCGAAAGAGATAGCAGGAATACTATTCGATATTTACAACCTGATTTATTTTGCTGTACTTATCTTTATCCTGGCGTTGATATTTCTGGCATATCGCTTTGTATTCAGACCTGTGACCGTAAAAAGTCCGGGGATGCTGCGCAGTCTGGTGCTTTTTATTGTTTTTGCAGGCTTACTGTTTATCGGAGCCCGCGGCGGCCTGCAGAAATATCCCCTCAATAAAAGTTCATGTTTTTATTCAAAGTATCCCGTATTGAACTTCGCCGCGCTGAACGACTTCTGGAACTTCTCCGCCATGCTCACACAGCCGATGATAAAAAAAAATCCATACACATTTTTTGAAACTCCCCGTGCAAAAAAAACATTAAATGAGCTGTATGCCGTAAAAAATGACAGCACGGAGTTCCTTTTGAAAACCAACAGGCCTAATATTGTTTTTATTATTCTTGAAAGCTTTAGCGCCGATGCCGTTGCCTGCCTGGGAGGAGAAAAAGGCATTGCCCCCTGTTTTGATTCGCTGGCCGGGGATGGATTTTTATTTACCGGAGCTTATGCTACCGGTTTCCGTACCGACCAGGGAATTATTGCCCTGTTCAGCAGCTTTCCGGCACAACCGCGCACTTCCATCATAAAGAATTTCGAAAAATTCGACAAACTGCCGAATCTGATAACATCAATGGGGAAAAACGGTTACTATACCTCATTTTATTATGGAGGCGATCTCGCTTATGCCAATACCGAAACCTACCTGAATATGGCCGGAATCGATAAACTTGCCGGCGAAAGCGATATTCCTCATACGCGCCGCACCGACTGGGGGGCTTACGACGAAGATGTTTTTAACTTCCATCTGAACGACCTGAAAGATATGAAGCAGCCTTTCTTTTCGGTTTTGTTAAGCCTGACCAATCACGAATATTTTATTGCGGATGTAGACAAGGTTTTCCCCGGAAAAACCGAAAATGCCCTGTTCCATAATACAGCACATTATACCGACAAATGCCTGTATCAATACATACAGCAGGCAAAAAAAAACACATGGTATGACAACACGCTTTTTATCATCACGGCCGACCATGCACACAAGCACCCGATGGAAAGAGCCTATAATACGCCGGAACGGCATCATATCCCATTGCTGCTTTATGGAGAAGTACTTAAACCGGAATACCGTGGCAAAACATTCAGCAAAACCACGTCGCACGTCGATATTGCCCCTACCCTGCTTGCTCAGCTCAACATCGGCAGTCCAGAATTTATATGGGGCAAGAATCTCATGAACAAATATGCTCCCGATTTCGCCTTTTATACCTTCGACGATGGCTTCGGACTGATCACCGATAGCGTAGATATCATCTATGACCATAACCTGAGAGCTGTTGCAGAAACACGTATCAAAATACCCGGAAGCAAACCGGAAAAAAAACTCAGACAGGGTCAGGCAATGCTGCAATTATTATTTAAAGAATACATCGAATTATAAAAAATCTTTTTAAATCTGGATTTAATACGATTTAAATTATTAACTTCTCTTGGTTCATGAGGTTGAAAAAAAATCATCAATTCAAAACTGTTTCTGAATTACAACCAAATATTCAAAAAATAAAATATTTGCAAAATTGAAAAAAATATAAATAACTTTAATACCTTTGATGGTCGCTATTTTTAATATTTTTTTGAAAATGCACCACAAACAGTTGTACTGTAGTGCTTATGTAAAAACGATTAAAACTATTAAAAACCCTATCATGAAAAGCGCGATATACAGTGTGATAACAGGGACAGGAAGTTATATCCCAACAAGGATAATCCGAAATGAAGACTTTCTGACCCATGAATTCTATGATGCCGAAGGTGAAAAACTAAAAAGTACAAGTCAGGAGATCGTTGACAAGTTTCAGGAGATCACCACCATCAGCGAAAGGCGTTATGTAACCGACGATCTGGTGACCTCTGATACAGCCTTTTATGCAGCTGCAGATGCCCTCGCGGCAGCAGGTATTAATAAAGAGGAGTTGGATTACATCATTGTTGCACATAATTTCGGAGATATTGCGAAAGGAAAAAACCGGACGGATATTGTACCCTGCCTGGCTGCACGGGTAAAACATACATTAGCCATTGCAAACCCGCATACCGTATCCTACGATCTTCCTTTTGGCTGTCCTGGCTGGCTTCAGGCTATGATACAGGCGGATTACTATATCCGTTCCGGAGATGCACAAAAGATTCTGGTGATCGGTGCAGAAACGCTTTCAAGGGTCTGCGATCCCCACGACAGGGACAGCCTGATCTATGCCGATGGCGCCGGTGCAGTCGTTGTAGAAGCCAGAATGAGTGATGAACCAACAGGTATCCTTGCCCATAATGCCCGTTCGGATACGTTACTGTACTCCCAAATGCTGTATATGGGTAAATCAAACAATACAAACTACCAGGATAAAACCAATCTGTTTCTGAAGATGAACGGAAGGAAACTCTATCAATATGCACTTGAAACCGTACCACAGTCTATAAAAGAATGTCTCGAAAAATGCAGCATCCAGCTTGATAAAATTAAAAAAATCCTTATCCATCAGGCCAACGGCAAAATGGATGAGGCAATACTCAAAAGGCTTTTTGGACTCTTTAACATTAAAAACCTGCCCGATAATATCATGCCTATGTCCATTTCGTGGCTGGGAAATTCTTCCGTAGCCACATTACCCACCTTGTTCGACCTGATTCTGAAAGGCAGGTTGTCCCCACACCAGATACATAAGGGTGACATTATCGTCTTTGCATCGGTAGGCGCCGGAATGAATATCAACTCAATGGTGTATAAAGCAGAATAATATCATTCAACGATCCTTTTTCACCGATGATCCGGAACAGGCTATTTCGGCAGTTTCATCACCATCGTTTCAAGTTTCAAGAAATATTGCCTGTCCAGCGGATAGCGCATACGTCCGGCGGTATTGATATCTTCCCATGCCTGAAGGTAGTTGCCGTTGTCAAAATTGGCCACCGACCGGTTCACATAAGCAGCCGCATCATCAGGATTCATCTGAATAGCAGTATTATAATCCGCTATCGCAGCATCGAGCTGTTTCAGCTTATATCGGGCCAGCCCCCTCCAGGAGTATAATTCAGATTTTTTCGGGTTGAGTTCAATGGATTTATCAAGGTTTTCAAGCGATTTCTGATAATTTTCTGTTTTATAATAAGCAATGCCATACCAATAGCATAGTTCATAATTATCCGGCTTTAGTTTCCGGCTTTGCTCAAAATCCCGAAAGGCCTCATCATACCGGCCCAGCTGCACATAAGCCGTACCGCGCTTCAATACAGCATTGGCATCACGGGGCTTAACATGCAGATAACGGTCATAATAAGGCAAAGCATCTTCAAAACGCAGCAGGGCACTCAGCGAATTAGCCTTGCCGATCAGTCCATCATTATCATCCGGGTGCAACTGCAGACAAACATCAAAATCCGCAATCGCTTCCTGATGCTTTCCTATATTATTATAAATAATCCCACGGTTCGCCCACGCCTGATAATAGGTAGAATCCATCTGTATGGCCGTATTGAATTCACGTAAAGCTTTATCGTTGTTTTTTTCCCAGTGATAATAAAAGTATCCAAGGTTATTATAGGCAAACGGCAGATAAGGATACACACGGGAGAGATCACGCATGAGCACTTCCCCGTTCTTCCACTTGCCGATACGCTGCCAGGTGAGCAGAGAGAAAAAGATTATAAAGGCAGCGACTATAATGTGCAGAAGAGGTTTAACATTTTTCAGTTTTGCCGACCGGCTTTGTATCACAGTGTCGTATAATTTTCCCAGCATAAAAAACAACCCGATATATGGGACATACGCATAACGTTCTGCCATAGAGGCGCCGCCTACCGGGACAATCTGTATGACAAGGGCAATGGTTACAAAGAAAAACAAAGCACCGAAAATATAATGCCTTCCGAATTTCTTTGAATAGATGAGCAGTGCTATAAACATCAAAACTACGAAGGGAGCTGCAAAATAAACAGCAGGAAACAATCCGTCAACCCTGGCCGGGTATGGATACATTGCGGCCAGACGGATTGGCACAAAAAGTTTCCAGAGGTAGGTCATCAGCGAATGACACACGATCAGCAGTCGCTCAAAAACCGTAAACATGGGTGTCAGATCCTGTATCGCACCTTTCTCACTCTGCGAAAACACAGCAATAATGCCAAAAATAAGTGCAAGAACAAAAAACGGGGTTTTCTCAAGGATAAGCCTGAAACTAAACTTCCGTTTAAAGTAATAATCCACCACAAACATCACTACCGGCAAACAAACGGCAGCAGATTTGGAAAGCATGGACAAAAAGAAAAATATAAATGCAAGAATGTAGTACCGCCGCTTTGGCTTATCCCTTGTGATGTAATAAAAATATTGAATAAGCGACAACATGAAAAAGAAGGTATACAATACATCTTTACGTTCAGTGATCCACGCCACCGACTCTATATGCATGGGATGTACGCCAAATAACAGGGCAACAAAAGCAGCTATTTCTGCCCTCTTTGAAAGCTGTCTTATGAAAATAAAAACAAGCAGAACATTAAGCAGATGCAACAGCAGGTTGTCCATATGATACAGCAGCGCCTTTTCACCTGCAAGAGCATATTCTAATGCCCACGAAAAAGTGGTAAGCGGGTGATAATTACCTTTGTAAAAGGTCGTCGGGTTAAAAATCGTTTTAAAATTCTCCCACGAAATCTTATGCACCAGTTCATGTTCTAAAATATATCCACCGTCATCCCAGTTGACGATAAAATCGTTCGACAGCGACGGGATATAAACGATCAGAGTCGTAACAATGGCAATCAAAGCAAACAATAATTCCTTCCTGCGGAAATTACGGATCGTTATTCCTGATTCCGTTTTTTTCTGCATGGAGGGCGCCTGCTGAACCTTAACAGGCTGGCGAATTTTTTTATTTGGCTTCTCTTTCTTACCCATAGCATATTTTTTTCAGAACAACCGGTGAAGAACGATTTTTATGTTTAAATGATGATGCAAAATAATGATTTTTTACAAATATAATCCACAAATAGTATCCTTAACAATTATAATTTACAAAATGATTTAATTCATATACATTTTATAAAATATGCAAAACAAATTATAAGGCAAAATACTTACTTTTTTTTATGTAACTTAGCAGAAAAATGCCGGGATGACCATACAGCAGATTCTGACCAAATACTGGGGATATTCTTCTTTCCGTCCGATGCAGGAAGACATCATCAACTCGGTACTAGCCGGTAATGACACGCTGGCATTGATGCCCACCGGCGGAGGTAAATCGCTGTGTTACCAGGTGCCGGCTATGGTGAGCGAAGGGCTCTGCATTGTTGTATCGCCGCTCATCGCCCTGATGAAAGACCAGGTGGAAAACCTTAAAAGACGGGGTATCAAAGCCATCGCCATTTATTCGGGCATGAGTCAGTACGAGATAGACATTGCTTTTGACAATGCCGTGTTCGACAAAGAGGTGAAACTGCTCTACCTTTCGCCCGAACGCTTGATCACCAGCCTGTTCCGAGCCAAGTTGAAACGCATGAAGGTAAACCTGCTCGCCGTTGACGAGGCGCACTGTATCTCACAATGGGGTTATGATTTCAGGCCACCATACCTGCAGATAGCCGAAATCCGTGAATATATCCCCGATGTTCCAATTCTGGCGCTTACTGCCACAGCTACCCGCGAAGTGGTGGATGACATACAGAATAACCTGAAATTCCGGAAAAACAATCTGTTTCAGGTCAGCTTTGAACGCAAAAACCTCTCGTATTTTGTAAAAAAAGATGAAAACAAACTGCATCTGCTCCTGAAAATTGCAGACAAAAACAAAGGTTCCGGCATTGTATATGTACGAAACCGTAAGAAAACAAAGATTATTTCGGATTTCCTAAATAAAAATCAGGTCAGCGCCGATTTTTACCACGCCGGACTGGAGCCCGACCTGAGAGATAAAAGACAGACAGCCTGGCAAAAAAATGAAAAACGCGTGATGGTGTGCACCAATGCCTTTGGCATGGGCATCGACAAACCCGATGTGCGTTTTGTGGTTCACCTTGACCTTCCCGACTGTATCGAAGCTTATTTTCAGGAAGCCGGCCGCGCAGGCAGGGATGAGAAAAAAGCCTTCGCCGTGCTGCTCTATGAAAATGCAGACATTCTTGATGCTTATAAAAACTTTGAAAACTCATTCCCTGATAAAAAAATAATACGCAAAGTATACACCTGCCTGGGCAATTATTATCAGCTTGCTGTCGGCTCTGGCGCCGATACTACTTACGTATTTAACATCAACGAATTCTGTGATCAGTACAACCTCCAGCCTGTCATCGCTTACAACTCCATAAAATTTCTTGAAAAAGAAGGCTATGTGTACCTCTCCGACTCGTTCAATGATGCATCAAAAGTCCATTTTATTCCGGATAACAAGGCTTTGTACAGATTCCAGCTGGCCAATCCGAGATATGATCCTTTTATTAAGTTATTGCTACGCTTATACAGCGGGCTTTTCAATGATTTCGTAAAAATTGAAGAAAACGAGATTGCACGGAAAATGAATACCGGAACGGAAACCGTTGTCAAAACCCTTGATGAACTGGTCAGGCAGGATGTCCTGTTTTATGAGGCACGCAGCAGCCTGCCCAAACTGACCTTCACTTGCGAACGCCTCGACGACCGCGGCCTGATACTCAGCGATGACAACTATGGGGAAATCAGACACAAGGCCCTGATAAGGCTCGAAGCAATGACCGAATATGTCGCATCAAAAACCAAATGCCGTTGTCAGTATCTGTTGGAATATTTCGGCGAAAAAAACAGCAAACGTTGCGGCACCTGTGATATTTGCCTGAAAAGAAATGAGCTGGGCCTTACTGAATTTGAGTTCGACTCCATAGTCGAAATCATCAGACCCTTGCTGACCGAAAAGCCCATGACAACGGAAGAAATCCTGTCGGAAGTTACAGATCCCCCCAATGAAGACCACCTGATCAAGGTACTGAGATGGCTTGTAGATAATGATAAGATTGATGTGAATAAAGAAGGCAAATACCGCTGGAGTTAAAATAATAAATATTTGAATATTATTTTTTGACCGTTGGGCGAAACTTGTAACTTCGCACCGCACTTTTTATCAATCATGTTTTACATCATGTTGTGCGAAGTTTGTAGTGTCTGTTGCACAAATACCGTTGTGCGAAGTTTGTAACTTCGCACTCCGTATCATATTTCCCACGCGTAAGCCCAACTCCAGCGGAATAATAATTCTTATGTTTATTTCGTTATGCTTCAGTTGCAGCAATTCATCACGCAGTCCGCAGAAAAGATACGGTAACCCCACGTATATGCGTAAGCTTTTCATATACCTTTCCCGCATGAAGTTTCCTGATAGAAAATTCTATCCTGCATTTCAGGTCAAAATTCTGTGAAAGCTGTTTAATATCGTCGTCTTTCAGCACTCTCATCACATCGTTCATCTGTTCGTAGGTGAACAGCACCTCATAAACATCATTAACTGTTCTTTCAACGATGCGGTTGTGTTCAAGAGCCTCTTTCGCAGCTGTTTTGTACGCGTTGATCAGCCCGCTGACGCCGAGTTTGGTGCCGCCATAGTACCGGACAACAACGACCAGAATGTTCGTAAGATCCTTGGCTTGTATTTGCCCGAAGATAGGCCTCCCGGCAGTACCCGATGGCTCTCCGTCGTCGCTGAAACGGTACACGCTCTTGTCAAAGCTCAGCCGAAACGCATAACAATGATGTGTAGCGTCAAAATACTTCTTTCTGATCTGCTCAAGCTCCTGCTTCATTTCAGCTTCATTACCTACAGGAACGGCCAACCCTATAAATCTGCTGGAACGGTCGCGGAAAACACTTTCAGAAGGCTCAGTAATGGTCAGGTAGGTATCTTCAAATAACATGAACATGATTTTGTACAAATATAGTTTTTTTTGAAATCACCTATAAAACCTGATTCATTAATACCGATATGTGAAAATGTACACTTCCGGTTGTTGATAAATAAACCCCGGAGCCCTTCATAGCCAGATAAAGTCTTCGTAAATTTGCAAAAATTTTCAATGATGAACACCGGTGATTATAACGATGGGGCCATACGCACCCTCGAGTGGAACGAGCATATCAGGCAGCGCCCCGGGATGTACATTGGCAAACTGGGCGACGGCACCTCACCCGATGACGGGATATATGTGCTTCTTAAAGAAACACTCGATAATGCCATCGACGAGTTCATCATGGGCAACGGCAGGTCTGTGGAAATAACCATCAAAGACCAGACGGTAACCGTACGCGATTATGGCCGGGGAATCCCCCTCAACAAACTGGCCGACTGCGTTTCCAAAATAAATACAGGTGCCAAATACGACTCTAAGGTTTTTGTCAAAACAGTAGGGCTGAATGGTGTTGGCTCCAAAGCAGTTAATGCCCTTTCCTCTTATTTTGCGGCACAATCCATACGCGAACAAAAAATCAAAACCGTGGAATTCCAGGAAGGCATTCTGATAAAAGACCACCCGATAACCGACACCCAACAATACAACGGTACCATCATCAAATTTACTCCCGACGAAAAAATTTTCGGAAACTTTCATTTCATTTCCGAATACATCGAAAAGATGCTTTGGAATTACGCTTTCCTCAATAATGGGCTCGCTATTATTTTCAACGGACAGCGCTTTGTCTCAAAAAACGGACTGCTCGATCTGCTGAATAATTACATCGACGGGCCCACACTATACCCCATCATCCACATCAAAGAAAACGGTTTTGAATGTGCCATCACTCATAGCGCAACAAAATATAACGAAGAATATTATTCTTTTGTCAACGGACAGCATACCACCCAGGGAGGCACACACCAGCAGTCATTCCGTGAAGCTGTCGTGAAAACCATACGCGAATTTTACAAAAAAGATTTCGAACCCAGCGACATCCGAGAATCTATTGTGGCCGCCATAAGTATCAAAGTCCAGGAACCGGTGTTTGAATCGCAGACCAAAACAAAACTTGGTTCTCAATATATTGAACCCAACGGGCCTACAGTGAGAAACTACGTACAGGACATCATAAAAAAACATCTGGATGATTACCTGCACATGCACCCGGAAACGTCCGAAGCCTTGCTCCGTAAGATTCTGCAGTCCGAAAAAGAAAGAAAAGAACTGGCAAACATCAAGAAACTGGCCAAAGACAGTATCAAAAAAGTAAGCCTCCACAACAAAAAACTCAGGGATTGCCGTATTCATTATAATACCAATGAGGAACGACGATACGAGAGCACCCTGTTCATCACCGAAGGAGACTCTGCAAGCGGCTCCATCACCAAATCACGGGATGTGAATACACAGGCTGTGTTCAGCCTGAGAGGAAAACCTTTGAACTGCTATGGCATGACAAAAAAAGTCTGCTACGAAAACGAAGAGTTCAACCTGCTGCAGTCAGCCCTGAACATCGAAGAAGATACGGAAAACCTCCGCTACAACAATATTGTCATAGCCACCGATGCCGATGTAGACGGCATGCATATACGGCTGTTGCTGCTCACCTTCTTCCTTCAGTTTTACCCGGAAGTCATACGTTCAGGACACTTGTATATCCTGCAAACCCCGCTGTTCAGGGTAAGAAATAAGAAAAAAACCATTTACTGTTATAGCGATGCTGAAAGAATTAAGGCTATCGCCGAACTGGGAACCAACCCGGAAATAACCAGATTTAAAGGCCTGGGTGAGATATCGCCTGACGAATTCAAACATTTTATCGGCCCCAACATCCGCCTCGAACCGGTGATGCTCACCAAAGATTCACCCGTAAAAGACCTCTTGTCGTTTTATATGGGAAAAAACACTCCGGAAAGACAGGAATTCATTATTGAAAACCTGAAAGTTGAACTGGACGTAGTGGAAACACACTGAAAGGCATATGATAAACCCGGTCAGGTAAATGACTTCTGCTTAGGAAAGTTTCCTTCTGTATATGATACATATAATATCCGAAAGGCATTAAAAACAATCAACTGCGTTATTATATTCCGGCACAGGTATTCCACACAACGGAAATATAACCTGATGACATAGCATAAAGGAAAAATACAAACACAACAAATATAAAACCATACCATACTATAAACCAATTTCCCTGCGTTGTACTTTTGTCATTTGCAGTTTTTTTTTATCTTTACAGGCCTATGAGCAAAAACAAAAAAATAAGCCGGCGTGATTTTATCCGGTACTGTGCACAATATGCCGGAATAGCCGCGCTGGGGCTGTCAGGATTTGATGTTTTTGCTGAAAATAAAAAATTATTAACCATGGAAAAACCTGATGATATCTGGAAATGGAAAGCCCTTGCACATTACTACACCAAAACTGAAAATGGTGTTGTATGCGGACTATGCCCCAATGCCTGCCTGATAAAACCCAGCGAAAAAGGATTTTGCAGAACCCGCGTCAATTATAAGAACGACCTGTACGCCATCAACTATGGGAACCCCTGCTCTATAAATACCGACCCGGTCGAGAAAAAACCCCTGTACCATTTTTTGCCGGAAAGCTCCGCATTTTCGCTGGCTACCGCCGGATGTAACTACACCTGCCTGAACTGCCAGAACTGGGAAATTTCACAGGTTTCACCTTTTGATACAAAAAATTACGACCTTTTTCCGGAAAACGTCGTGGCATACGCATTAAAAAATAATTGTGAAAGCATCGCCTATACCTATACTGAACCTGTGGTATTTTATGAATATGTATATGATACGGCAAAACTTGCCCGCGAAAAAGGCCTGAAAAACCTGTTCATCTCGAACGGCTCCATCAACGAAGCCCCGTTGAGAAAACTCTGCAAATACCTTGATGCAGCTAATATCAACCTCAAAAGTTTTAAAGAGGAAACATACCGTAAACTCAACGGAGGCAGACTGGCGACGGTAAAAAATTCACTTAATATCTTTAAGGAAGAAGGCGTCTGGCTCGAAATCACCAACCTGATCGTACCGGGCTGGACCGACGACCTCGACATGATAAAAGAAATGTGTGACTGGCTTTATGATGCGGGGTTTTCAAATTACCCCCTGCATTTCAGCAGGTTTTTTCCTATGTATAAACTCACCCAGCTGCCTGCAACACCCATTGAAGTACTCAACAAAGCACACGACATTGCCCTGGCTGCAGGAATCCGGCATGTATATATCGGCAATGTCCCGGGGACAGAATACGATGACACCTATTGCCCGAAATGCAGGAAAAAAATTATTGAACGCAGGGGATACACCATAATTTCCAACGCTATCAAACAAGGAAAATGCGGATTTTGCGGAGAACAAATCAATGGCGTATGGAAGTAAAAAATAAAAAATATATCATGGTAATATATTTTATCCCGGTACTTATTTTATGCATCTCTTTCTCCACCTTGAATTTAAACAAAATAAATACCTCTGACAATACCGGTAACTGGGAAGAGCAGCTCAACAGCCTGAACCATCTGGTCATGCGTACATCTTCCATAAACCTTATCCATGGCCTTGCCCTCAGCCAGGAACAGGTTCAGGAATTAATACCGCTTGCCTTGCAGGTTGATCAGCTTAACCTTGATTTTCCTGACGGTATTGAATATTACAGCCACGACCTGAAAGGAATCTGCAATACCTATAAAATCCTATCAGGAGTTTTGCTGGAAGACAAACCTATAAGCGATAGCCTGAAAAATACCGTATATCGCGCCCGGGAACTGCATTCGGATATAATAAAACGCAGCCTGCTGGCTGCACATATGCCGGGTTATCAGGCAGAAGGATGTTTGAAATGTCATGCCGCTCCGGAACTTTTCCCGAAAGGAAGCATTTCCGGCAAAAACACACCGCCCATCAGCGCCGAAGACCGCAAAGAAATTGATCTGGCACACGTTAAAGGATTGTTTGGCGAGGAAGGTACGCTGTTGTTGTGGAACCTTCGTGACCAGGTATACAAAATACTCACCAGCGAACAAAAATATGTGTTCGGCAGTTTCCGCTGTTGCCTGATACCACAGGAAGATGTCGCAAACCCCGGGATTTACGGACAATCATTTGTAACCAATGAATGGATAGCCTATTTTCGGAAGATCAGGGAGGTGAACGACAATGACTGGCAGAATTATAAAAGCCTTTTCTTCATCCCCCTGGGCGACATCCTGGAATCCAAACTACCCGGTATCAGGAAAAAAGATAAGACAAAACTGCTGGATGAAGCCGAAACGGTGATCAATGATTCAAGAAAAATGGATGAAATAGATTTCGAACTGCAGAAAGAAAATCTCTGTGTCCGGCTGAGTGAAGCCCTGAAAATTGACCTCCTGAACGGCGAAGCCACCCGCCAGCCCGATGAACGGAAATTCATCGCCGCCATGTTTCTGCTTTACCCCGGAAATAGCGCAGTATACATGAAATCAGCAGGACAGAAATAATACCCAAGTGAAATTTTAGTTAGTCCATGGTTGCTGAGCTTGCCGAAGCAAAGACGTACTACAATTTCATACTTTGGTTATGCCTGCCTGGCCGGCAGACAGGCCGATAGAAAAAATAAATAGTACAAACAATTGAAATGAAGTTTGGACTATATTATTTTTCAAATCTATATAATTCCATTTTAAATACTGGTAATCAATTATTTAATAATGTATTTTTTTATGCGAAACAATTCGGTTTTTTTCGGGATAGGTTAGCCGATATTTGGCGCGCGGGCAATTCCTGGCGTGCCTGCCCGATGGTCAGGCGGGCGAGCCAGCGGTGGCGTGAATCAGAAAACATTTGAAAATCTGCAAAGGCCCCGCCACAGGCGGGGTTTCCCGACCAGCTATGCTGCGTCGGGACTACTTTGCTTAGATTTTCAATGTTTTCTGAGGGCGGGCTGAAGCATTCGCCAGGAGGTCCTTTCCTGCCTGCCGCAGTGTTCGTCACGCAGGCAGGTTTGCTTACTTTTTTGCCTGCCCCGCCAAAGGCGTGGGGACAAGCAAAAAAGTAAGAGAATAATATCATGTTTACAACAGAAACAAAAGCGAAATATTAAATTATAAACGCTTTTCTAATTTTTAAACTATTGGCAATCAGTATAAGCCTTGCACCCTATAATAATGAACGTTTGCAGGCGGCTGAGCCTCCGGCAGCTTATTATTGCAGGCTGCGCCTGCCTAAGGCATAGTCCGAAATTTCGCAAGGGCGGTTGTACAAACCTGAACGAACGTTCCGAATGTTTGCCGGAGGCTGTGCCTCCGGCAGCTTATTATTGCAGGCTGCGCCTGCCTAAGGCATAGTCCAAAATTTCGCAAGGGCGGTTGTACAAACCTGAACGAACGTTCCGAACGTTTGCCGGAGGCTGTGCCTCCGGCGGCTTATTATTGCAGACTGCGCCTGCCTAAGGCATAGTCCAAAATATCGTAAGGGCGGTTGTACAACCCTGTCAGAAATGTGTCATGACAAAAAACATCAGGATCAGACCTTCCCCCGTTAGTATCAGTTCGCAACTACTTCAGAAAGAGATTTCCATTACATTTCAAACAAAGAACCTCATTTCAGATATATTTTTTTCTGGCCTGCAAAGCATAAACACCCTGCCTGGAGTTCATCTTCTAATCTTTTCTTCAATTATTGATGAGTTAAACCGGACCAGTTTGTCCCAATCAATGTCTCCATTTTCTTTACAAAAATCATTCGCAAATTCTTTTGTGAACTTGTTGATCATTTGAGAATAGGATTTCATAAAAGTGTCATTTTTTTCTCTTGCCTTATGACCAAGAGGTTCAATTATGTCAGTATAAAGATTGTCATTTCCTGAAATAAATTCCCAAAACTTTTGACCGCAATACTTATAATAATCACCTTTATCGGGTTGATTGTCTCTACCATAACAACAGCCGTTAACAGCAACAATATTGAGATTTGAATTACTTGTTCTTAAAGTCTTTTTTGCTGTCTTAAAATCTGAAACCATTTTAGCAATTTGAGAACTATTTCCCCAATTAGGTCCAGATTTAATATTCACGATATACCGTATTTCGTTTATATCAAACTCAAGGTCAATACCCAAAATCCCGGATTTTTTTCCACCATAAACTTTCCCATTTATATAAATAGCAAGTCCTTCAAGCCAATCTCCAAAAATACCTTCTTCGCTTGAAGATATGTGAGCATCAACAATTCCTCGTATTATTCTTTCAGCTGTCAAAACATATTTTGCTTTAAACAAATATGGGTTTTTCCTTTTAAGTACTTGTGAAAGCTTAAGACCATCAAGGCTTTGTATTCTTTTCTCGTGAAAAATGCCGATATTTTTCTCAACGTACTGTGATACGTCTTTCAGGTTTATTTTTCTCATATTTTTCCTTTGAATCAAATAAATAAAGTTCTACTGGTTGCAGTTGCTTTTTTACCATTTCATAATATTCTGGAACTATGTCAATTCCAATAGAATTTCGGTTCATTCTATTGGCTACAACTAATGTTGTTCCTGAGCCCATAAAGGGATCCAAAACAGTGTCATTTTCTTTTGTAAAAAGTTTTATAAACCATTCCGGAAGTTCTTCTGGAAATGCTGCACTATGATTTTTATTATTACATTCTGTGGCAAGATGTAACACATTAGTTGGATATGCTTTTTCTCTTTCCAACCAGTTTGATATATTTTTCCCAAATCCACTACCGACTTTTGAGTTATCCCTTGTTTTGTCAGTTTCAGAAAGGTTTTTTAGTCTATTTTTTGCCCAATCACCCATTGGAACCATTACTTCTTCCTGGTACATATTGAATCTCTTATCTTTGTTGAATTGAAGAAGTCTCTCCCATGAGTCACGAAAACGATTTGGCCATTTCCCAGGGTAGGAATTTTTTTTATGCCAGATAAATTCCTCTGTCCAAAACCAACCTTGTTTACGCATTGCCAAAATTAATTCCATTACATAGGTGCTACGTTCACCATCAACGACCTTTTCCTTTATGTTTAAAACAAATGTTCCTGTCGTCTTTAAAACTCGTAATAATTGTTTTGAAATGGGTAAAAACCACTCAACATATTTATCTGGTTGAATTCCTCCATAAGTACTTTTTCGTTGATCCGCATAAGGAGGTGACGTTACGATTAAGTCAACAGAATTTTCAGGGAGCATTTTTAATATGTCTTTGCTGTCTCCCAGATATATGTCTGTTAATATTTCCATTTATTTTTTATTTTCACAAATTTACAAATATTATTTGTTCGGATCTACGATTGTTAATAAGTCACAATTGTCAGATTACCGTCAATAATTGCCTTAAATATATGAAAAAATCTTTATTCCGTTGCTAGTCTGAAAAATGCTATCAGAGGTAAAAACAAAGAGTTTAACCTTTTTTCTTTTATCCCTGTCCGCAAAAACATCATAATAAATAAAATAATGAACATTCGCCGGAGGCTGTGCCTCCGGCGGCTTATTATTGCAGGCTGCGCCTGCTAAAGGCATAGCCTTTAATTTCCGTATAGGCTGTTGTACAAACCTGGTAGTGTATAGTCCTGAAAAAAAGCCACCCTGACTCAGAATGGCTTTTTATAAGATTCTTAACAAGCTTATCTTTCCAGTATCAGCTTACCGGTGTAAACACCATGGTTAGTGATCATTCTGTAAATGTAAACACCTGATGAAAGCATACTCCCGTCAAAATCCATTATGTATTCCCGGTCTTTGCCGGCATCACCGTCAAACAGGGTGCTGATCAGTTTTCCGGAAAGATCATACACTCCCAGTGTCACTCTGCTGTCTTCAGGCAGGGTGAACATGATGCTTGTGCTACTGTTGAAAGGATTCGGGTAAGACCGTAGTGTCATTTCCGCACCCGATCCTATATTCATCGCCAGCTGCTTTTGGTTTGCACATGCACCACAGTTCGCACTTTGGTTCCAGTAGGTATTCTGTGCCGATAGTATTTCTTTGGCAATGAAGATGCCTGTAAAATCATTAGAGCGTACCGTACGCGAATCCTCAGTCGAAATTTTGAAATCAACACCAGTTGTCTTGCCAAGATAGAATTTACCCTTTGCCACGGTGCCTTTTTTGAAGTTGACGTTGTTCTGCACATAAACAGTCAGTGGAACATCCTCAGGATTTATATTTACCAGCTGTCCGCCATTTACTCCCGCTGCATATCCTGCTCCGCGGATGCGCATCTTGGTGCATGGGGTAAAATGC
>Ga0209717_1000080_pt1 | contig 116140 bp, 100 predicted proteins | sample AD_UKC048_MetaG_FD_184418 | JGI IMG/M metagenome (GOLD analysis project Ga0209717, IMG submission 184418) | Active sludge microbial communities of municipal wastewater-treating anaerobic digesters from USA - AD_UKC048_MetaG (SPAdes) (version 2) | ecosystem: Engineered > Bioreactor > Anaerobic... | reverse complement strand
TGTGTTTTTTCAGTGCGTGCCGACCTAACCTACTGTTTATGCGGCAGGGGCTGTTTAATGCCGCGACGGCATATTCGTATGTGCCGCGAGTTCCCGATTGCCAATGAATTAACATGCCTGATGATTTCAAGTTTATTTGGATACAAACATACCAATTTGAGGCGCGTACTGAAAAAATATACCCAAGCCCTGTAAAACAGAGGGACGGATGCACGAAGGGACAGAGGGACAGAAGTAAAAACAAATCTAAATCAACTACCGCGGGCTGAAGACCCGCGTCTACCACTGCTAAACCAAGCTGCTGAACATCCAATCCTCCAAGCATCTAATCCTCTAATCATCCGGCTAAAACACCAATTTCTCATTGACTTTACACGCCTTTACTGTAAAATCTTAAATAGTTTTAACATCAAAGGAGGAATTAAATGAAAATTAAAACACTATTTATTGCTATCCTGTTGTCCCTTGCCTGTGTTGCGGCATACGCAACGCCTACAGAGACAGAGACCGTAACAGAGACCGCTACGGAAACAGTTACGGCAACAAACACGGAAACAGTAACTGAGACAGTCACAGAAACAAATACACCGGACTGGACAGCCACTGAATCGCCTACAATTACCCCCACTTCCACAATCACAATGACCGCCACAAACACGCCTACACCGCAGCCCAAGGTTTTCGCTTATCCAAACCCGGCTTATTCCGGTTTTGTGACAATTGCCTACCCTATTGAAGAAAGCAAAACCGCAAAACAGGTTGAAATTATACTTTACGGTACTGACGGCGAAGAAACAGGAACAGTGACAGACAACACGCCAAACGGATACACGCGCTTTGACATTTCCAAAATGGCGCGCGGAATTTACTTTTATCAGACAGTCATATATTACACAGACGGCACCAAAACGGTAAAAAAGCACGAAAAATTCGCCGTGGTTAAATAAGGAGGCGCGCACATGAAAAAAACAACAATACTTTTAACAGCCCTTTTGTTCATATCAGCCGCCTGCTTTGCGGCGGACGCGGAAATGAAAAACACCTCTTCAGTTTCCGGAAGGTACCTTGATTTTTACGCGGGAGCAGCCGGTTCGGCCATGGCAGGCGCTTATATCGGGTCATGCGATGACGCGTCTTCGGTTTTCTGGAATCCCGCAGGCCTTGCTTCAATGAGAAACACGGACAGAAAATGGGACATGTTTTTCTCCCATAACGTATGGCTTATGGATATGATGATGGACCACCTGTCAGCCGCCGGAAATTTCGGTAAGTTTGGATATGCGGCGCTGGGTATAGGATATTTTAACGCCGGCGAAATGAAAAAATACGATATTGACGCCGAAAACAATTACATAGCAGCCGGCTCTTTTTCCCCTTACGCCGTCACAGCTTCGCTTTCCTATTCAAACTCGCTTGAAAAAAACATAGACTTTGGCGCCACTTTAAAATATATACTGGACACCATTGACGGAAGCGCAATTTCAACCGCCGCCCTTGACCTTGGGCTGCGTTATTTCACACCGTTAAACGGCCTTTCTGTTAACCTGCTTGCAAGAAATTTTGCCGGCACGCTTGGCGGCAGCATACTTCCGAAAGGCATTGTGTTGGGCGCTTTCTATACAATAGATTTGGCGGATTATAATTTAAGCGCTGAATATAACCTTGTGGGCAAAGTTAACAACAATCCCGTTCACAGGGCCGGCATTAACATCAAAACGCCTTATCTTGTATCTGTCCGCGCGGGATATCAGACAGATAACACCGGCGTCACAACAGGTTTTAAAGGGCTGACCGCGGGAATAGGACTTAACATTGAAAGCAAATACGTTGACTTTTCATACGAACCTTACGGAGAGCTTGGCAATTCATTTAAAGTGTCTTTGGGCGGGGCTTTTTAATTATAAAGGATTAAGCTATAGGCAATTAAGCAGAAGCGAAAGATAGAAAGACGTTCTTCAACCTTATGCTTATCTGCCTATAGCTTAATTACTTATTCTTTCTGTTTATTCTTTCCGCTTATGCTTATCTGCCTATAGCTTAATTGCTTATTCTTTCTTTTTATTCTTTCCGCTTATGCTTATCTGCTTATAGCTTAATTGCTTATTCTTTCTGTTTATTCTTACCGCTTATGCTTATCTGCCTATAGCTTAATTGCTTATTTTTACTCTTATGCTTATCTGCCTATAGCTTAATACACTATTCTTCCGGCAGGTTTATCCCGTACTCTTTCATCTTTCTCCACAGCGTTGACCTTGAAATACCAAGGGCTTTTGCAGCTTTGGTGTGGTTCTGCGAGTATTTTGAAAGCGCTTTTAATATATAACTTTTTTCCGCTGCCGCAAGGTTTAGTTCGCGGTCAGAACCGTCAGTTGTTTCCCCTTCAGGCGCGGGCGCTGAAAGCTTTTTAAAAGGCGATATTCCCTGCAAAGTTACCGGAAGGTCCGCGGCCGTGATAATATCGGACGGCGCCATTGCAAACGCATGCTGGACAATATTGTCAAGTTCCCTTACGTTTCCCGGATATTCATAATTTAAAAGCGCGGCGCGCGCGTTGGCGTCTATCCCCACTATGTTGCGCCGTTCCGCCTTATTGTATTTTTCTATAAAGAACCTTAACAGGTAAGGTATATCTTCCACCCGTTCCCTTAAAGGCGGAATGTGTATATGAATTACATTAAGCCTGAAAAACAAATCTTCCCTGAAAGTTTTTTCCTTTATGGATTTTAAAAGTTCCTGATTTGTCGCGGCAATAACCCTGATATTAACGGTCTTTGAAGCTTCATCACCAAGCCGCCTTAAGTCGCCGTTTTCAAGCACGCGCAATAACTTTGCCTGCAGCCCCATGCTTAAGTCGCCTATTTCATCAAGAAAAAGCGTGCCTCCGTCGGCAAGTTCTATTAGCCCTTTTTTATCAGATGACGCGCCTGTAAACGCGCCCTTTCTGTATCCAAACAATTCCGATTCAAGCAGGTTTTCCGGTATGGCGGCGGAATTAACCGCGATAAAAGGTTTTGTAGCCCTTCTGCTAAGTTCATAAACCGCCCTTGCTATAAGTTCCTTACCTGTCCCGGTTTCGCCTGTTATCAGTATATTGCTTTCGTTCTTTGCGACTTTTTTTACGACAGCCATTACTTTTCTTATCTTGTCGCTTTTGCCCACAAAGCGCCCTTCAAAATAGTCCGGCTCGTTATCCTGTGAAATCTCAGCAACAGACACCGCGGCAGACCGTTCAAGAAGGAATTTAAGTTCATTTAAATTTACCGGTTTTAAAATATAATCAAAACCCTCGGACGACGCGCTTTTAATTACCCTGTCAAGCTGCTCGCGCGAACATACAAGAATAAGCCTCATTCCGGGATGGCGTTCTTTGATGAATTTTATGATGTTCAGTTCAAGCTCATTGGCGATGTCGCTGTCTATAATCAGCATATCAAAACCGGCTTTAAGCTTGCCTATCAGGGACGCGGAATCAGTGACAATGTAAGGCTGGTATGAATTATCTTCAAGATAATTGTTAATCCTTATCGCGTCTTCCCTGTCGGTAAGAGCGAGAAGTATCTTGTTCATTGTCCTGTCTGTTCTCCTTTAATTTTTTTATATAAGTCCCATAATGCTTTGCTCTGCGGAAAGGCCTTAATGCCTGTTTCCAGTTCTAAAAGCGCCTGCTTCTCATTCCCGCTTTCATTTAACGCAATTGCAAGGTAAAGTATGGCATTTTCACTAACCGTCTCATTATTAGACTGTCCAAAACACTCAATTGCCTTTTGATAATCTTTTGTTTTAAAATGAAACACTCCTAAATTCATGTATATTATATCTGTTTTAAACTTGTTTTCAAGTAAAAAATCATACAATTCCCGGGCGCGGATGAATTCATTTTTCTGCAGATACTGATTTGCTTTGTTAAAAGCGTAATCATTCATCTGGTAATCGTTCAGCGAAGCAAGCGCATTAATACCCCTGCTTACCGGTTCTGAATTACCGCCTCTTTCCCTGGACTTAATAAAAGCATCCTGCGCCTCTTTTAAAAATCCCCTGTCATAAAGCAATAACCCAAGCCTTTCGTACGCGGACGCAAAATCAGTATTTTTAAGCGCGGCCAACCGCAGATACTTTATTTCATTATCCGTATCATTTAACTGCGCGTACGCAAGCGATGTGTTGTAATAAATATTGCCTTCAGGTTTGTCTATCGGAAAATTCATCGCCCTTACATAAAGTTCCGCTGCCTGTTTTGGATAACCCGCTGTCAAAAGCGCATTGGCCTGGTTCACCATAGATACCGGATACCAGCCAATAAGGTCGTAATTATTTTTATGTTCTTTTGTGAATTTTTCAAATATGCCCCTGTATGAATACATGTCATATACAGCGGGAGAATAAATCTTTCCCGCGCCGTTTAACCTTATTAACAGCCCTTTTGGCGCCGGAGCGTACATCTGCATATACGCGTCAAGCCTTGGAAGAAAAGCGCTTCTGTACGCAGGTATGGAATTATAATAATACCCTATTATATTGTTTACATTTTTTTCGGTTTCAAACGGCTTCATGGGGATGTCATCATATTTTTTTATAAAATCGTCAATACCCCAGTCAAAAATTAAAAATGACGCGGTGGCAAAAATTACATCGCGCCTTCTTTTTTCTATTTCCTGTATATAGTAAACCGGCATAAGGTTATAGTCGCCGTCAGCCGCATAAAGCGAGCCGGCTTCCATTGTTTTCAGCAGGTTGTAACCGTAATCGTATGAAAGATAATCATTTATGTGGTTGTTTTTGGTAAAGTTCTGATGAAACATCAGCGCGGCTGCGGCAAGCGCTGCAAGGTACGCGCCACGTACAAAAATTTTTTTATTTTTCAAAAGCGTGAACGTAAACGCCGCGCCGGCTGCGGCAAAAAGCCCTATTATATACTCCGCGGGCATAATGAAAATCTGTATAAGCCATTTTACGCCTTCCAGCGTCCTGTTGTAAAAAACAACAACCAGAATTATTAAAGCCGACATTGACAGCAGAAGCGTGTTAAGCCTGCGCGAATAAGCGCGGACAGCTGCAATTCCCGGGATTAAAAACAGCCACAGCCATCCAAAATTCGTAAAAAACAGTTTTAAAAACTCCATTATCTGATACTTATAAACATCCCAGGTGGCATCCACCGGGCCAAGATAAGCTTTTCTTAACACAACCCAGATAAAATTTTTAAGATTTGAAGGGTCTCCCCAGTTTAAGGCAGGGTCAGCCGACGCGCGTATAAACATATAAAGATAAGGGGTTAATCCGATTATGAAAAATAACAGGCAGAAAAAAACATTTTTAAGGGATGCTTTTTTGATATGCATTAAATAAACTGCCGCCAAAGCTGGCGCAAGCACTATCATGCTTGGCCAGTGGTTGGCAAGCGAAAGGCCGTAAATAAAAGAGATAAAATACAGCCGCCCCGGTTCAAACCTTTCCAGCAGCTCCATGACGCTCCATATAATAAGCGCCAGGAACAAAAGGTTTAACATATAAATTCCGCCCTTGGCTTCTGTCCCCTGGTTCCATATCATATATGAAAACATTATTACAGCGGCGCTTATGGCGGAAAGTACGGTTTCATCTTTTTTTGTTATCCTTTTTAACAGCTTCTTTAATATCATAAGCGTCATAAAAAAAACGCATAGCGACAGGAATACGGAATATAGGTTTATCCTGAAAGCCGGGTTTGCCGCTGGTATGTATGAAAATATTTTAGCGGTCACAGCGTGCAGCGGATACCCCGGCGGGTGGCCTATTCCAAGCGTGCAGGCAGCGGCGGATGTTTCAGGAGAGTCGTTGTTTTTAAATACAGGATTCATTGTATGCAGATATACAAAGACAACCATAAAAAATGACAGTGCTATTGCCGCATAACCCCTGATTTTTCCCCAATCCCGCATGCTTTAATTTCCCAGAGCTTTAAGCATATTTTCAACACGAGGATTTACGCTATTTTTTTCAACGTAACGCTGAAGTATTTTTTTTGCGGATGGCGCGTCCCCTTTTACCATATAAGCCGTTGCAAGGTTTGTGTACGCGGTTTCGTAATGAGGCGCGGTAAAAATCGCGGTGTTTAAATGTTTTATGGCAAGGTCAACATTTCCAAGCTGGCCTCCAAGCGCGCCGTACATGTTATTTACCTCCGGGCAGTACGGGTTTACGGCAAGGTCCCTGCCATAAAATTCAAAGGCCTTCTGCAGCATTCCGGCTTCCCTGTAAGTTTCCGCGGCATAATAAAACTGCGCCACATCCGTCTGCGGGCACAACTCAACAGGCTTAAGTTTCTCAATGCGTTCGTGCATTGCTATTGCTTCGCCGTACATTTTCTGCCTTGTCAGGCTGTTGGCCTTTTTCAGGTAAACCGCGGATAAAGCCGTCTTACCGTCATTTACAGCGCAGTATAAAAGAACAGCGGCGCTTACGGCGCATATTGCCGCTGACGCTCTTTTTTTAAGCCTTAATATTTTGCTGCCATTACCGGCGTAACCCGCCAGCATTAACAGCATAAAGAAGTACAGTGTTGTTGAAGGGACGTTGTAAAAAGTGTTAAAGAAAGACGCGGCAAGAAGCGCGGCAATTACGGATATTGCGCCGGCATTTACCGGATTTATACCCGCTTTTATACTTTTAAACAGATACAGAACCGCTGCCAGAACAGAAGCCAGAAACAGCAGTATTCCGATAAGCCCGGTTTCAGCCATTATTAGAAGGTAGTTTTGATGCGGCATCCACGTTACCACGTAATCGTATTTGTTGTTTTCAGGGGCGTTTAAAAGCTCACCCTGATATTTGGGATAATAAATCCTGTAATTGCCGAAACCAAGCCCTGTAACCGGTGCGTCTTTAAACATGAGCAGGCTTGCCTTCCACATAAGCATCCTGTCTGTCATTGAATGTTTTTTTTCTTCTATAAACCTGCCGCTTTTGGAAATTATAAAAGGCGCGGCCGCCGCGCTTAATAAAATAAAAGCAGCGATAACAGCAGCGGCAACTTTTTTTGAGGGCTTAAACCTGACAAACGCGATAATAAAAATAACCGCGGCTCCGGCCGCGAAACCTATATACGCGCCCGCCACTTTCGCGTAATAAAAACACAGTATCTGTATGACAGCGGATATAATCAGAGGTATTTTATATTTTTTCCCGAACAGGATATAGGCGGCGGTCAGAAATACTGAAACCAGAAGCTCGCCCGCAAAAAAATCGGGATTTCCAATGGTACCCATGGGCCTGCCGGCAAAATTCGTGCTCCATCTGAAAATATCTGATTCAAAATGCTGCATAATGCCATACCCGGCAATTAACGTGTGAAATATAATCAATACGGCAAAAACTTTATCAATTCCCTTCCTGCCGTACCTTTCACATATAATCCAGCCGCCCGCAATTGCAAGGCCAAGCTCGCAGACATACTTTATGCTTATTTCCTTATTAAAAGCAAAGAACACCGAAAAAGCGCAGGTTAAAAGGTATAAAAAAAGAAATATGACAACACCGTTTATTCTTACAGCGGTTTCCTTATTTTCAGCGGCAACGGACAAAAAGAAAAAAAGAAAAGCCAGAGGCACAAATATCCTTAACATCATCAGCTGCGCCGGCCCGAAAGGGTCAAAGAACGGCTGCCAGAAAACAACCGGAATAAGGGCGGCAATAAATATCAACAGGTTATCAGAAAACAATTTATATACCTTTGTCCCCACCCTTCCTCCTTATACCTGCCTGAAATTTATTATTTTATTCCGTAATAATCCCCTTCATTTAAAACAACGCCTGCCGCGCCTATGGCGCCGGCGAATTCTCCAAGCTTTGCAGGAAGTATCTTTGCGGCGTTAAAAGGTGCGGTGAAAGACCTTTTTGCAGTTTCCTTTTTAAGCGGCACAAACAGCCTGTCGCCCGCGTTTATAACGCCCCCGGCAATTACCACAGCCTGCGGATTAAGCGAATTTAAAGCCGCGGCTATACCCGAAGCCAGCGATTCGGCAAAATACTGCCAGACTTCAGATGCCGTCTTGTCATTATTTAAAAGCGCTTCATATACAGTTTTTGATGTAATTTTATTCAGATCTCCCTTTACCATTTCAGTTATCATCGACTTGCTTCCGGCTTTGATTTTTTCCTTTGCCGTATTGGCTATCGCGCTTGCGGACGCGTAAGCTTCAAGGCAGCCTTTATTTCCGCAGCCGCACTGCCTGCCGTTCATTTCAATAATGGTGTGGCCAAGCTCGCCTGCCGTATTACTTGCGCCCCTTATAAGTTTGCCGTCAATTATTATCCCTCCGCCCACGCCTGTGCCAAGCGTGAACCCGACAACGTTATCAAAACTCTTTGCGGCGCCCATCCATTTTTCCGCGTACACCGCGCAGTTGGCGTCATTTTCAACGCCTGTTTTTATCCCCGTCTTTTTTTCAAGTATGGCTTTTAATTTTATATTTTTCCATCCGGGCAGGTTCGGCGCCACAAGTACAATGCCTTTTCTGCTGTCAAGCGGCCCCGGAGCGCCTATACCAATGCACTTTACATCAGACACCTTTAAGCCCGCTTCTTTTATGATTTCAAGGGCGTTAGCCGCCATTTTTGATATGACATATTCAGGGCCTTTTTCTGCCTCTGTGGGAAACCTTCTGTCTGATTTTAATTTGCCGTCCTGCGAGACAAGGACCATAACCACATTAGTTCCGCCCAGGTCAATGCCTATCGCGTATTTTGTTTTTGCTGCTTTAGCTGTTTTTTTCACGGCCATTTAAGCACCTCTTTATTTTTTATGACTGCACAATGGATATATGATAATACAAAGAGGCTGCAGTTTCAAGAAAAAGGAATGACGGAAGACACGAGAGAAAAAAGAGCATATAGGCAATTAAGCTATAGGCAATTAAGCATAAGCGAAACGGAAATCCCCGGCCTGAAGCGAGCTTGCAAGCGGAAGTGTTAGGTGAATGCACGGAGGGACGCAAGAAAAAACAGACATCGAAAATTCTAGATTCGAAAATTAGAAGAACACACAGGGGTTGGGTGTGTTTTTTCAGGGTGTGCCGCGTTAACATAGTGTGTATTCAGCAGGGGCTGTTTAATACTGCGACGGCAAATCCATATGTGCCGGGAGTTTACGATTGCCAATGACGTTAATATAGTGCTGATGTCAAGATTGTTTGACTGCAAGAATACCAATTTGCGGCGCGCCCTGAAAAAATATACCCAAGCCCTGTAAGAACGATGGTCGGAAGGTCAGAAGGTCGGAAGTAAATACAAATCTAAATCAACTGCCGCGGGCTGAAGACCCGCGTCTACCACTACAAAAAACAAATACATAAAATAAAAAGGGCCCAATTTCTTGGGCCCTTTTTTTATGGTGCGAGGAGGGGGACTTGCCCACCTCGGAATTCTTATCATAACCTCCTAGGGCCCCTCGCCCGCTTTTTCTTCGCTGTTCGCTCAGCGCGGGCTCGCTTCAAGTCCCCTTTATAATAAAAAAAAGGACCCGAGAAATCGGGCCCTTTTTTTATGGTGCGAGGAGGGGGACTTGAACCCCCACGGAGTTACCCACAGGCACCTCAAGCCTGCGTGTCTACCATTTCACCATCCTCGCGCTGTGTTTGATTTTAACAACAACAGATTAAACTTATACCAAAAAAGTAAAATCCCGTCAAGGCAGATATTGAAGTATATTTATTTATTCAGTCTTTGTCTATTACCCTGTATTTAATCTTCGCCGAACCTTCGGCGTTATCAGGTATGAAAAGGCCGAACAGAATGCTTAAAATACTGAACAGAAGGGCGCCGATTAACGCTCCGATAACGCTTGTAACCTCAAATCCCTTTACCATATACGCGGTTAAACCAAACATTGCCGCGTTTATGATAAGGGTGAACAACCCAAGTGTAAGCACGTTTAATGGCAGCGTCAGGACAAAAATAACGGGCTTTATAAAAGTATTTATAAGCCCTATTATCAGCGCGGCCGCCGCAAGCGTCACAAAACCATCAATCCCCTGCCTTGTAATATCTATGCCTTTTACAGTATTGACCACTACAAAAAGGGCAATGGCATTGGCCATCCACTTGAAAAAAAGGTACTTAACGCTGAAATTAGAGCGCGCCAATTCCAAGGCCCTCCTTTACCAGCCTTTTATCCGCTTCCCTTAACCTTTGCACAAGGATTTTAATAAATATTTCATTCAGTTTCACAACAATATCAGGATGGTCTTTTTTGAACGAATTATAATCCCTGTCGGAAAAACGTATCATTTTAGATGGCTTAATGGTAACCGCGGAAGCGGACCTTGGCGCCGGATAAAGCATTGACATTTCCCCGAAAAATTCGCCGTCTTTCATATTGGCTAAAATCTTTTCCGCGTTTTTCTGCTTTTTGGATATTTTAATTGCACCTTCAATTATTATAAACATTGAATCATCGCCTATCTGATTTTCGTGAAAAATATCATGGCCTGACTCAAACTCTTCAATTATCAGCCTTTCCGAAAAAACTTTAATTTCCCCTTCGGTAAACCCCTTAAAAAATTCAAGTTTTTTTAACACTTCCGGTTTTACCATTGTTTAACCTCCTCAATGTTTTTCAGGAACAAAACCTTTGTTTCCCCGTAATCCTTTTCCTTAAACAGCTGCCACTCTTCAAGTATAGCGGCCATATTTTCAAATTCATCCCTGTGAATTTCCATCACTGTAACAGCTTCAGGTTTCAATATACCGCTATTTTTAAGTATTTTCAAGAACATTTCCCCGATATTCCTGTTGTAAGGCGGGTCAGAAAAAACAATGTCCGCTTTTACCCCTTTTTTCGCTATTATATTCAGGGCGGCGGCGCAGTCACAGTTTAAAAGTTCATACTGCTCCCTGCCGGCTTTTACTTTTTCGGCGTTTTCCCTTATTATATTTGTGCTGGCATTATCAATAAAATAAACTTTTTGCGCCTCATTGCTTAAAGATTCAAGCCCCATAGCGCCGGTTCCCGCGTAGCAGTCAACGCATACCGCTCCCTGTATAAACGGCCTGATAACATTGAAAATTGATTCCCTTGTTCTGGCGGAGGTCGGCCTTGTGGATATTCCCTTTGGCGCTTTTAGCGGTATCCCTGAGAACTTTCCGCTAATTATTTTCATTTTATTTTTTTAAGAAAAAGGTATGTCAATATGCCGGAAAAAATAAGAATGCCGTTTACAAACATCCAGCCCCATATGCCTTTATCGGCAAACGGAAGATAAATGTTCATGCCGTAATAACTGGTAAGCACTGTAAGCGGTATGGCTATTGTGGCGGCAACAGTAAGGCCATGAATGGCATCATTGGTTTTTTTGTTCATCAGACTGTTGTACGCGTCCATCAAAGACGGAATAAGATCCCTTAAATTTTCAAGCGTGGCATTCATTTCCGAAAGGTGGTCAAAAATATCCCTGAAATAAACCTGCGTGGATTCGCGTATGTATCGCATTTCGCCCTTTAACAGCCTTGTAAAAATACCCCTCTCCGCGGTTATTAATTTTCTTAAGAACAAAATGTTCCTCTTCTGAGTTATAATCTCATCTATGATTTCAAGTTTTCTTTCTTCCAGAATCACATCTTCAAATTCATCAAGCCTGTCCTCTATTTTTTCTATAATAGGAAAGTATTCGTCAATGGTATTATCCGCAAGGGCGTGAAACACAAGGTCAACCCCCTGATGAAAGCCGTTTTTAGCCCTGCTTCTTGCCCTTGCTATAACCCTTTCAACCGCCCTTATCTTTTCTTCATGGATTGTCACTATGTAGTTTTTGCCTATAAAAATATTCAGCTGATCCTCTTTTATTTCCCCGTCGGCAATTCTGGCCGCGTAAAAAATGGCAAAAGAATAATCGTCAAATTCTTCAAGTTTTGGGTGGTCTTTCTGAATCATCGCGTCTTCAATGGAAAGCGGGTGAAAATCAAATTCCTGAATAAGGAAGTCTATTTCCTGCTCGGTCGGATCTTCAAGGTCAATCCATGTCCTTGCCCTGGAGTTTTTAAGGTCTTTAATGACTTCAGCGGGATCATTCTTCTCTGTGACATTGTCTGCTGTAAATACAAACCCTCTGAACATTAAAGCCCCCCGTTATTTTATTTCGGGTCTACTTTCTGCCCTTGCCTTTCTTTCCGGAGAGGCATTTCATACAGGTCTTGGCAAAAGGAAGTGCCTTTAACCTTTCAAATGACACTTCTCCGCCGCAGCTGTCGCACTTTCCGTAATTGCCCTTATCAATCCTTTCAAGGGCATCTTCTATATCAACAAGCAGTTTTTTGTTCTTTTCGGTAAGGTCATAATGCAGTTCTTTGTCGTAAATGTTGGTCGCCATGTCCGCAAAATCCTGCGCGTCATCTTTGAAGTTCTCGACGCTTTCAAGGTCGTCGTTATTCTGCTTAATTTCAGAAAGCTTATGTTCTTTCATCTTTATAAGCATAGCCTTTATTTCTTTTTTCTTTTTTGCGTCCACTTTGACTCTCCTGTGTTTTTTTCAGGAACTTAAGGCTTTTTCTTCATTATCAGCTTTATGCCTTAAGTTCGGTATATCAAGGAGCCCTCTTTTAAGCTCCATAGTGGTGTTGGACTCAGCTTCAAGTTCCCTGCTTAAATAAAAGAACGCGTCCCAGGGATCAACGCTTTCCCCGCAGGTAAAAAGGTCAACAGCCGCGTATCCGTATTCCGGCCAGGTATGTATGGCCAGATGCGATTCGGAAATTACCACAACTCCGCTTAATCCGTGCGGCGCAAACTTGTGAAACACATAATCAACAACAGTCGCCTTTGCGTATTCAGCGGCGCCTATCATTTTTCCCTCTACAAATTTAAGGTCATTTAACTTTTCCCTGTTACAGCCGTAAAACTCCACCAGAATGTGCCTGCCGAGACTTTTCAATTTAAGTCCCACCACCTTCGTATAATTTTTATTAATTATAAGAAGAGATGGGGGCAAATATTACGCTGCCCTTTTCTCTGCCATATTTTTCAGGTTTTTTCCCTGAAAAGTAATCTTATTTATATATTTATTACAGGTATTTGTCAAGAATTATTTAACCCATTTTTATAAAAAAACAAAACGCCTGAAAAATGGTATAATAAACGTAATAATTTCATTTTTTACCTGTAAATAAGGGAGAAAATTATGGTCAATAACAGCAACATTGACAGGGTGCTGGAGCTTGTGCGCAAAACAGTGAAGAGTTACAGGGCGCCGGTGCTTGAAAGATTCAACGACGAGATTAAAGACCCTTTCTGGGTTCTTATCCCCTGTATCTTAAGCCTGCGTTCAAGGGATGAAACAACAGCTGTTGCCGCAAGAAAACTCTATCAGGCCGCTCCCACGCCTGAACAAATTCTGTCGATTGCCCCAAAAAAACTTGAACAGCTGCTTTTCAGCACAGGTTTTTACAGGCAAAAAGCAAAAGCCGTGCGCAGGATATCACAGCTTATACTTGAAAAATATAACGGCAGCGTTCCCGATACAATAGAAGAACTGCTTACGCTTCCGGGAGTTGGCCGCAAAACCGCCAACCTTACGGTAACAGTGGCTTTCAACAAACCCGGCATCTGCGTTGACACTCACGTGCATAAAATATGCAACCGCTGGGGTTTTGTAAAAACAAAAAACGCCGACGCAACCGAAATGCAGTTAAGAAAAATACTGCCTAAAAAATACTGGATAAAACTGAATTATTGGCTTGTACTTTACGGCCAGAACATATGCCTGTCTGTATCGCCTTTGTGCTCCAAATGCCCGGTTTCATCTTACTGCCCCAGGCTTGGAGTTAAAAAAAGCAGGTAATCAAGGCTGCCTCTTAATCAGTGTCTTTTATCATCCTGACAGAACGGGTCTTTTCCTGATTATCAAAGTGAAAGCAGGGGTAATATTCGGTGTTGGTTTTGCGGTCAAGCGCCTTGTTATCCAGCTCGTATACGTCAAAACTGCCGTCAGTTGAATCAAACACTATAACCTGCCTGTTGCCGCCGTTCTGATTCTGCGTCACAAAACACGAATACCTTCCCTGCGCATTATCCTGCGGGTAATCCGGTATCGCGGTTTTGGCGCATAAAACAGCAGGCGCCGCAGCCGCAAACAAAATCAACATAAAGATTTTTTTCATGAATTTCCTCCCGTTTTTTTATAATTCCGGCTGTTATTATCAGATAACCGCCCTTGAAAGTTTTACGTCTTTTACTTCAAGAGACACCGACTCTTCATCATTCCAGGTATTCACCGAAGGATAAAAAGCCACATCAAGCATTTCCCCTTTTTTAATTTCATTTTCATGGCTGTCAGTACGTCCAAAAAGGATAAAATTATACGTTTTGCCCATATGTTTGCCGTAAAATTTTAACGTGGAATTTTTTAACAGTTTAACATCAGCTACCTGCACGTCCCTTGCCACAAGAAGCGGCCTTGGATTTCCCTCGCCCCACGGCTCCAGCTTTTCCATAATTCTTATATCTTTAATGTTTACAGTTTCAGCCAATACCGCGTCAATATTCAGAACCGGCACAAAGTCCCCGGAAGAATAATTATTCTTCATATATGCATTTAGGGCTTCCCTGAAATCATGAATTTTTTCTTTTTTAAGGGATACTCCCGCCGCAAGCCTGTGCCCTCCGTAACGTACAAGGTGCTCTTCAACATTTTTCAGAGCCTCGTAAATATTTACAGCAGGCAGGCTGCGCGCGCTTCCGTGCGCCAGCCCGTCGGAATCATCGGTCAGAATGAAAGCCGGCCTGTTAAATTTGGCCACTATTTTGGACGCGGCCAGCCCTACAATACCCGTGTTCCAGCTTCCGTCATAAAGGACAATTACATACTGCGATTCAGGGTCAAAAGCACCCTCAAGCTTTGACACAGCTTCTTCTTCCATTTTTTTCATAAGTTTTTTTCGTTCTTCGTTTACGGCGTTAAGTTCCATTGCTATATCTTCTATCGCGGCCAGATCGCCGGACACAAAAAGTTCCACCGCTTTATTGGCGTGTTCTATCCTGCCTGCCGCGTTTATCCTTGGCCCTATGACAAAACCCACGTGATAAGCCGTCACCTGCGCCCCTTTTTTAAGCCCTGCCGCGTCTTTTAAGGCGTTTAAACCTTCGTTGGATGTTGTCTCTATCTTCTTTAATCCGCGCCTTACTATTATCCTGTTTTCCCTGCTCATCGGCACAATATCGGCAATGGTGCCAAGCGCGACAAAATCAAGGAAATCATCCTTCAGTTGCACATTATTTGCCTCTGCAAGCGCGCACAGAAGTTTATACGCTGTTCCTACGCCGCTTAAATCCTTATCAGGATAAGCATCTGAATACTTGGGATTGATTATCGCGCACGCGGATTCGGGGATATTTGCCTTATCCGGATTATGGTGGTCCGTTACTATGACCTTCACCCCTCGCGACACGCAGTAGTCAACATCATTTTTTGATGTTATCCCGCAGTCCACTGTGATAATAAGCTTTGTCCCGCCGGCAATGATTGAACCAAGGGCTTCCCTGTTTAATCCGTACCCTTCTTCGTGCCTGTTAGGCACGTAATATGATACATTTTCATACTTCAAAAAATCCCTGAAAAAAGTGTAAAGCACGGTTATCGACGTCACACCGTCAACATCATAATCGCCGTAAATGGTTATGCGTTCATTATTGCGGATTGAATCTTTTACAGCATCCACCGCATTTTTCATGTCTTCAAAAAGCCACGGGGAATTAAGTTTAACTTCGTCAATGCTGAATACTTCTTCGGCCTTTTCAGAAGTGTCTATGCCCCTGTTAATGAATATTTTGGCAAGAAAATCAGGTATGTTAAGTTCTTTTTTAAGTTTTAAAACGGCCGCATTGTTGGAATCTGTATTTTTAATTTCCCATTTCAATTTTATCGCCCCTTATCAGTCAAACATTTCATCAACAAAATGCTGCGCGCTGAACTCTTCAATATCTCCCGTGCTTTCCCCAAACGTGATAAATTTAACGGGCAGCCCAAGGTCCGATTTTATATGAATTATGCTGCCGCCTTTCGCAGAACTGTCAAATTTTGTAAGGATAACTCCGGTAAGATTCATGGCTTCGTTGAATTCTTTTGCCTGCACATATCCGTTTTTGCCTATATTTGCGTCTATTATTATGAAAGTATCAACAGATTCTTCCTCCACCTCTTTTAATATCACTTTTTTTATCTTCACTATTTCCTGCATCAGGTTTGACTTTGTGTGAAGCCTGCCGGCGGTATCAACGATAAGGACATCAGTTTGGCTTTTTTTTGCCTGCGCAACGGCGTCATACACCACAGCGGCCGGGTCCCCGTTTTCCTGACCCTTTATTACGGCGACTCCCAGCCTGTTCCCCCATGTTTCAAGCTGTTCAGTTGCGGCAGCCCTGAACGTGTCAGCCGCGGCCATCATGACTTTTTTATTTCTTCCCAGGTAGTAAGAAGCAAGTTTGGAAGCCGCGGTAGTCTTGCCCGCGCCGTTAATCCCCACAAGCACTATTATGTACAGCCCTTTTATTTCACGTTTTACGGAAGAATCAGACAGTTTTTCGGCAAAGACCTTCTTCAGAAAAACCCTTGCCTCTTCGTAGGACTTAATCCTGTTCTTTTTGATAAGCTCAACTGTTTCATCCACAATTGCAAGGTCAATATCCGCTTCAATAAGGGATTGTTCTATATCCTCTATACAGGCCGCGGCGTCTTTACCCGTGAATAAATCCCTTATTTTATCAAGAAAAGAACGCGGTTTGGAAAACTTAATGTTCATTACTCTTCTTCCCGTTTGGGGGCATCCGTCTGATTTTCAGAATCCGGCTGCCGGTCAATTTCAGCATCCTGCGGCGCGGCGGGATTTTCAGATTCCTGCGGATTCTCCTGATTCACGGTTTCCTGATTTTCGGCTTCCGGCTGCACTTCATCCTGATTTTCATTTACAGCCGCGTCAGGTTTTTCCGTCAGCGTTTCGGAATCAAGCTTTTCAACATCAATAAAGCCGTCCATTCTTTCTTTTTTATATTTGGGCCTTGTCCTTACCTTTCCTTTTTCTTTTTCCTTAAGCTCGCTTCCGGCTTTGGCGTCAATTCCGCCTTCCTTGCCTTCAAGTTTTACGGATATTATCTTGGAAACGCCGGCGCTTTCCATTGAAACGCCGTATATCGTGCGGGCTATTTCCATCGTTATTTTGTTATGCGATATTATAAGGAACTGGGTTATATCGGAAAAACTTCTTATAAGGTTCGTAAACCTTGCAATGTTCATGTCATCAAGCGCCGCGTCAACCTCATCCATAATGCAGAAAGGGCTTGTCCTGGTTAAAAACAGCGCGAACAAAAGCGAAACAGCGGTAATGGCTTTTTCTCCGCCGGACAGCAGCGTGATATTCTGAAGTTTTTTGCCCGGAGGCCTTGCGATAATGTCAACGCCGGATTCAAGGATGTTTTCCTGGTCAACAAGCACAAGGTCAGCCTCGCCGCCGTTCATCATCCTTTTAAACACTTCGGCAAACTTCACCCTTACTTCGCTGAAAGCTTTGGTAAAAAGCTGTTTGGATTCGTCGTTGGTTTTCTTAATTACTTTTTTAAGGTTTTCCCTGCCGCTTGCAAGGTCGTCATACTGGACCTGCAGGAACTGCTGCCTGCTTGTAAGTTCGTTGTATTCCTCTATTGCAACAAGGTTAATAACACCCATTTTTTCCATCTTTTCCTTTAACTCTTCCGCCCTTAAGCGTATTGTTTCGTGTTCTTCTTCCGGTATTTCAACTGCCATAACAGCCTGCTCGTCAGGCTGAACTTTAAATTCTTCGGAAAGCTTGTTCTGAATATTCCCAAGATTTAAAGCCGTTTCGTTCATCTTTATTTTAAGATCATACTGCCTTTGCCGCAGCGTATCCCTGTCTTTTCCCATTTCCTTTATATATGTTTCAAGTTCCGTCATTTCCCCCCTGTACCGGTCAAAAGTAACTTTTCTTTCCGTATACTCCGCTTCATCAGTGCCAAGCGCTTTTCTGTCCTCTTCTATCTTAAGTTCGCTTTCGGTCCTGTCAGTTTCGGCTTTCTGCGCCCTGGAATTGTGTTCTTCTATTTCGCGGGCTGTATTTTCATAGTATTTCTGAAGTTCGGCAAGCCTTGCTTCAAGCATTTCTTTGCCGTTCTGTTCAACTTCAAAATCATTTTTTATCTTCATTATTTCCATTCTTTTCTCTTCAAGGTTGCGTTTGCTTGAATTTAATTCTTCTTCCCTGGCCGATATGTCAGCTTCGGAATTTTCCACAATTTTTTTCAAATCCAGTATCGCGTTTTCAGCGGCATCTCTGCCAAGTTTCATGGCAGATATTGAATCAAGAAGCGCCATCTTTTCGGATTCTTTGTGCCCTTTCTGTTCGTCAACCTTTAACAGGGACGCGGACACCATTTCTTTATCTTCTTCTTTCTGCCTTATCCTTTCATCGTCCTTTACAACTTCAACATAACGGTTGTGATACGTTGATGACAAGTCCTCTATTTCGGCCTGTATTTCCGCCAGTTTGGCCGCCTGAACCTGTTTTTCCTCGTCAATAGAGGCGTATTTTTCCCTGGCCATTAATATTTCATTGTTTATCTCGTTTATTTCCCTTTCGCGGCTTAAAAATCCGCCGCCTGTTTCCGCGGTTGATTCTCCCCTTTTATAAATGCTGAAATTGGAAATAAGCTCTCCATTTAAGGTAAGAAGAAAATATTCTTCCGGCACCGGAAAAGCAGCAAAAACCTCATCCGCTTTTTCCAGGGTTTCCACAGCGTAAATATTGCTGAAAAGGAGTTTAACAGATTCATTTCTGCCTTCCGCTGTAATTACATCCGGCAGATAAGCCAGCACATTCTGATGCCTTACAAGCCCCCTGAAACGCTCCAGCACGGCCGTCACGTCAACTTTCAGCCCGCCGCCGTTTACAAGGCTTATTTCACCCTTGGATTCCCTGTATTTCCCGAAAACATCGGTTATTACGGACTCATCCCTTACAAGCACCGTCTGAAGGATTCCTGTCAGTGTTTTTTCAACGGCGGATTCATAAGGTTTTTCAACCGCAATCAGGTTTGCGACAACATCAACCACATTGTCTTTTTTATCCTCATCAAGCCCGTCTTTATATTCTGTCAGGACCTTTCTTACCGTTTCTCCAAAGCCTTCCATACGTTCATGAAGCTGCCTTAAAAAACTGTGCCTTGATTCCATCCTGCTTATTCCAAGGTTAAGCTCTTTTAAAATATTATCTATGACATCAAGCGATTCCGATTTGATTATTTTTTCCTTAATAAGAATTTCTTCCCTGTCTTTTATCTTTTTTATTTCGCCTTCTTTGAAGCCCCTGTTTTCAGATAGCCGCGAAAGCTCCGCCGCAACTGACCGGGCCTTGTCTTCAAGGGTTTTCTTTTCTTCCTCGTGGCGGCTTATGGCTTCTTCCGTATTCCTGAGCGAAGATTCCGCCTCCACCATTTTGTTAACCATGCCGTTTAATTCGGCTGTTTTTGACTGGACAAGGTTAACATTCTGTTCCTTTATCCTTCTTGCATCTTCAAAAGATAAAATTAAACCGTCATATTCCGAAGTAAGCGCGTTTAAAGCGTCCTGCCTGAAAGCAATCTTTTCCGTAAGTTCTGATAAAAGGCGCGTTTTATCTTCAAGTTCAACCTTAACACCCTCAATTTTTCCCACATTTTCCACGTTCTGCGCCCTTAATTCCTCTATACGCTGGGAAAGTTCCACATGCCTCTGGGATAAAAATTTTAAATTATCCTCAAGCCTTTTGATTTCCTGCTGGCGGATAAGCCACTTTTCTTTCTTTTCATTTATTTCACGCTCTTTTTCTATTGCCAAAAGTTTCATTTCTTCAAATTTCATTTCATGCGTTGAAAGTTTTGTGTTCTCTTCTTCTATCCTTCTTTCAACATCACCGTTTTCCCCTTCAAGCTCCCTCTGTTTTACAATTCTGTCTTTCAGCTCTTTCATAAGAAGCCTGACAGCAATAGAGCTCCATTCTTCTTTGATTTCCTTGTACTTTTCAGCTTTCTTTGCCTGGCGTTCAAGAGAAGCGGTCTGCCTTTTTACTTCTACAAGAATATCGTTAATACGCAGCATGTTCTGTTCTGTGGATTCAAGTTTTCTTAAGGCTTCATCCCTCTTTTTTATGTACTTGGTGATTCCGGCCGCTTCTTCAAATATTTCCCTTCTTTCAACCGGTTTCGCATTTATTATCCTGTCAACCTCGCCCTGGCTTATAATGGAATATGAATCAATACCGACACCGGTATCCATAAACAGTTCAAGGATGTCTTTTAACCTTACTGGATTGTCATTGATAAAGTATTCGCTTTCACCTGACCTGTAAAGCCTTCTTGTGACCTTGACTTCTTCATAGTCAATATTTAAGGACCTGTCATTATTTAAGAACGTCAGCGATACTTCGGCCATTCCAAGCGTTTTTCTGTCATCAGAACCGATAAAGATAACGTCTTCCATCTTGCTTCCGCGCAGGCTTTTGGCGCTCTGCGAGCCAAGCACCCATCGGATGGAGTCAAATATATTGGATTTACCCGAACCGTTGGGGCCCACAACAACCGTTATGCCTTCATCAAACCTTATGTATGTGCGGTCGGCAAATGATTTAAAGCCGAATATTTCAAGCTCTTTTAGTTTCACTTTTTAACCCCGTCAAATGTTTTAATTGCTTCTTCTATTTCCACAAAATCCGCGTCCGTAAGAAGCGGATGGACCGGAAGGCTTAAAACTTCCGACGCAAGCTTTTCCGCAATAGGATATGATTTTTTACCGAAAGATTCCGCGTATACCGGCTGCTTATGCAGGGGTATCGGATAGAATATTTTGGCGCCTATACCCTTCGCGTTTAAATGCTCAACAAACCTGTCGCGCAGGCCGTCAGCTACGCGGACTGTAAACTGATGATAAATATGCAGCCTGCCCGGCATTTCCTGAGGGCACTTAATGTACGGATAGGAAGCCAGTATCTTAAATATCCTGCGGGCGTTTTCTTTTCTTTTGGAGTTAAAACCGTCAAGTTTCTTAAGCTGTTCAACGCCTATAGCCGCTTCTATGTCTGTTGTCCTGTAGTTATATCCGACTTCCGTATGATAATAAGCCTTTGGCATTCCGTGGTTGATAAACACCCTTATTTTTTCCGCGACAGCATCGTCGTTTGTGGTGACCATTCCGCCCTCGCCTGTCGCCATATTTTTGGTGGCGTACATGCTGAAAGTAGCGGCATCGCCGAAAGAACCCGCGTTTTTTCCGTTATACTTTGCGCCGTGCGCCTGCGCCGCGTCTTCAACAACTTTAACGCCGTACTTTTCCGCTGTCTGAAGTATTTTATCCATCTGGCATACCTGCCCGTACAGATGTACCGGTATTACGGCTTTTATCTTTCTGAAAATGTCTTTCTTAAGCAGTTCTTCAATTCTTTCAGGGCTGATATTAAAACTTTCCTCTTCAACATCGGCGAATACCGGAACAGCGCCGGCGTGGATAATGGAATTGGATGTGGCGATAAACGTAAACGGCGTTGTTATCACCCGGTCCCCTTTTTTTATTCCACAGCCGTGAAGAGCCGCGTGAATCGCGCAGGTGCCGTTAGATACCGCAACCGCGTGTTTTACCCCGCAGTACGCGGCAAAATCCTTTTCAAATTCCTTAACTTTTGGCCCCGATGCTATTATTCCGGAATCAAGCACTTTCATAACAGCTTCTTTTTCTTCTTTGCCTATGTTAGGCCTTGATATTGGTATCATATGTCACGCTCCGTATATGAATAAATTATTTTTATCCGCGTATTGCTTTATTTTTTCAGGTTCAAGAATAAAAGTCTTTTTTGCTTCCACCGCTATTCCCGCCCCGTTGTACGCTTTTACCGCGGCAAGAGTTTTTAACCCTATCACCGGTACATCATAACGCATGTCCTGCGACGGCCTTGCGGTTTTAACAACAACAAAACCCGGCCCGGCTATTTTACCGCCTCTTATTATGCAGTTATCCGTGCCTTCCTGCGCTTCAAGGGCGATAATTCCGCCTTTTTTAATGACAACCGTCTGTCCCGCGTCCATGGCCGCAATTTTCTTTGCCGTTTTAAACCCGAACAAAATATCAGCCATCTGTTTTTTATCCGGCTTTTTCCGCGAGATATAACCCTTTGCCGCCAGCGTATCTTCCATCATATAGTCGGAAGAAAGCACTTTTATCCCTTCCTTTTCAAATTCCTTTATAATTCCGCTCATCACCGATACGGCGGTAAAATCCTTAAGCCCCGAAAGCACTTTAATCGTCCTTAAATCAAACTTTATTGACTTAAAAAGCACGGTATGCCTTACGTATCCAAGAAACAAAACCTGCCTTATGCCCATTGCTTTGCACTTTTTAATAATAGAAGAAAGCGCGGTTATGTTCGCTTCATAGTACTCTTTTGCGGCTTTTTTTACCGCATTACCTGTTTCGCCTGTCACTCCAAAAACAATAACAGGCGCGTTGTTTTTTTTCGCGCTTTTTAAAAATTGCAGCGGCAGGCTCCCCCCGCCTGCTATAAGTCCGGTCGGTTTCACCTTGTAAGGCCTCTTTTTGAAGTGCGTGCGAATTCAACGAATATTTTAACCTCATCCGTCATGGGCACTTCCGCTTCAATCTTTTTTAAGGCGTCAGCAAGCATCATTTTTTCCCTGAATAATATGTGATACGCGCTTTCAAGAGCGTCAAGCTTTTCCTTTGAAAATCCGCGCCTTTTTAAACCGACTTTATTAAGGCCAAAAACCTGCAGCGGGCTTTCCGAAACCATAACATACGGCATAACATCTTTTGTGACCCTTACTCCTCCGCCCACCATTGAATGCGCGCCTATCCTTACGTTCTGATGAACCGCGGTAAGGCCGCTTACAAAAGCAAAATCGCCGACCTCAACGTGGCCGGTCAGCCCGGCGTAATTCACTATTATCACGTTATTGCCTATCTTACAGTCGTGCGCCACGTGAGCCATTGACATAATGAAATTATTATTTCCAATCTTTGTCTCTTTGCCTTCTCCAGTCGCCCTGTGCACGGTCACGTATTCCCTGATAACATTGTTATTGCCTATTACAGTTAAACTTTTTTCGCCGTTATATTTAAGGTCCTGCGGGGCATCGCTTATTATTGTGCCTTCGCCGATAAAATTATTGTTTCCAAGCCTGGCGCCGTTTACAATATGCGCCTTTGGCCCTATTTCGCATGAATCGCCTATCACAACATCGTCATCAATAATTACAAAAGGCCCTATTTTAACATTGGCGCCTATCTTTGCTTTGGAGGATATTATCGCGCTTGAATGTATAGTATCAGCCATTTTATCCAGCCACCATTGCCATCATGTCCGCTTCAGCGGCAAGCTTATCGTCCACATAGGCTTCACCGTGAATTTTTCCGATTTTGCCCTTAAACTGGACTATCTTCACTTCAAACCTTAACGTGTCCCCCGGTATCACGGTCTTTCTGAATTTGACATTGTCAATTGTCATAAAGTAAATTGATTTGCCCTGCTGTCCTTCAAGCATCTTCATCATAAGAACTCCGCCGGTCTGCGCCATGGCTTCAACAATAAGGACTCCCGGCATAATGGGTTCGCCCGGATAATGCCCCTGAAAAAACCATTCGTTCATCGTAACATTCTTTATTCCAGTTATTGATTCTCCCGGTTTAATGTCAATAATCCTGTCAACAAGCAGCATCGGGAATCTGTGAGGTATAAGGCTCTGTATTTCTTTTACATCCATCATCGGTAAATCCTCCTTAAATGGTTTATGCTGTTTTTAAAATATTTTTCAGCATCTCTATGTTATGCCTGTGCCCTGTTTTAACCGCGATTACAAGCATTTGCGGCATTCCGTCCAGGAGGCCAAAATCGCCTATAATATCAAGCAGCTTATGCCTTGGCACTTCGTCCTTAAACCTTAACTTTGTGTTGACCGGTTTTGCACCGTCAAAAAGTACCGCGCTTCCAAGGTCAGCGCCTTTTATAAGCCCGGCTTTTATAAGAAGGTCTATTTCTTTTTTAAAACCAAAAGTCCTGGCCGGCGCGATTTCCTTGACAAAAGTTTCAGCGCTGATAACCGACGAAAATTCCGATGCCGGCATGCCTTTCTGAGAAAAATCAGAAAAATAATAAGCCTTAAAACCTTTATAAGGCAGAACAGCCATATGGCAGCCTTTATCCGACAGTACTGCCGGCTTTTTCAGCACAATATTTTTTCTGTCCTGTTTTAAAGTAACAATCCCGGCCTTAAGTATGGCGCGGGTAAATTCAACAGCGCTTCCGTCAAAAATAGGAGGTTCATTGCCGCTTAAAAATTCCGCTTTTACGTTGTCTATTCCAAGCCCCTTAAAAGCAGCCGTCATGTGTTCCACAGTGTGTATTGTTACGCCTTTATACTTTACAGATGTCCCTCTTTTTGTGTCGCATACAAGCGCCGGAGAAAGTTTAAATTCTTTTCCGCGCGAGGACAAAATAATACCGGTATTTGCGGCGGCAGGATGAAAAACAATCCTTGAAAGCGCGCCTTTATGAAGGCCCCTTCCGGCAAGTTCAAAAGGGTCTTTAATTGTGGTTTGTTTCATTATTTGCCGCTTTTATCTTCCAGGGATTTCACCCTGTCAAACAGTTCCTTAAGCCTGCCCGTGTAAGCCTGCTGCTTTTTTTCTTCCATAAAAGGCTTTGCCGGAGTCCCTGTTATAACAGCTTTATCTTCAACATCTTTTGAAACTCCCGCCTGTGACCCTACCTGAACAAAATTGCCTATATTTATGTGGTCTGTTATGCCCACCTGTCCGCCGATAACACAGCCGTACCCCACGGACGAGCTTCCCGCCACGCCTGTCTGCGCGACAATTATTGTGCCGTCGCCTATTTTTACGTTATGGGCAATGTGCACCATGTTGTCAAACTTTACCATGTTTCCGATTATTGTAGGGCCAAATGCGCCCCTGTCAATTGTACAGTTATTTCCTATTTCGACATTATTACCTATTTTTACGCTGCCTATCTGCGGGACCTTAAGAATTTTACCCTGATAAGGCACAAAACCGAATCCGTCCCCGCCTATCTGAACGCCGGAATGAATGATGCAGGATTCGCCTATCTGCGTATTGTCGTATATTGTCACATTAGGGTCTATTACAGTGTTATCCCCGATTGAAACATTTTTTCCTATGACAACGCACGCGCCTATAATTACTTTGTTTCCTATTTTTGAATTATCCCCGATTACGGCAAAATCGTGTATCGCGGTGTCATTACCTATAACCGCGGATTTGGATATGGAAACTGCCGCGGCTTGGTATTCCCGCCTTGCCGGTTCCGGATAAAAGATGTTTATGACGGATACATACGCAACTTTGGCGTTTTCAACTTTAATTACGGTTTTTCCGGGCAGTTCATCAAGGCTGTCCGATAAAATGACTATCGCGGAAGAGGCTTTCGCCTCTTCCGCGTATTTTTTACCCAGAATAAAACTTACATCTGCGGGCCCGGCCCCCTTTAAATCATTGATGCCTGTTACTTTTATTCCCGCATCGCCTTTAAGAGGGCAGCCAAGCTTTTGCGCAAGTTCAGCTGCTGTTATTTCCATAACACTCCCGGCCGTTTTTATTGTTCGTTCATCTTTTTAACTACAAAAGGCGTAATATCATCCCCGCCGTAAAGCAGCAGGTTCTTTTCAAATACCATGTCATATTTCTTTTCTTCGGCTATCTTTTTTACAATTACCCTGATTTCTTCCACGATATTTGCCGTCATTTCTTTTTCCTGCCCAAGAAGCTTCTGCTGAATTTCCATCGCGTCAGACTGAAGTTTTTCAAGTTTTGTCTGAAGTTCGGTCTTTTTAGCGTCAACTTTTGATTTTTCAAGCACAGACGCCTTTTTTTCCAGGTCTTCTTTTAACTTGATAATCTCCGCCTTTTTCTCTTCTATTTTTTTCTGTTCTTTTTCAAGTTCGCCCTGAAGTTTTTCTTTCGCCTTTTTTGTGCCTTCATACTGATTGAACACCTTTTCAATATCAACATAGCCCACGTTCATGCCTTCAGCCGCGAAAACCCCGGCAGTTACCAAAAGAAACGCCGCCGTCATTGCCATTACCATAATCTTTTTCATATTAATACCTCCTGTTTTATGTTCTTTCTATTTGAACCCTTATATTTTTAAAAAATATTTCCTATATTAAAGTGTATCTTTCCGCCGTTTACGTGATAATTGGGGTCAAGCGCGTATCCCCAGTCAAGCCTTATTAACATAACCGTACCCGGAACCGTGAACCTGACGCCGAAACCAAAACCCGGATACAGGTAAGGATTTGACCAGTCCACATCCCTTGCGTTTTCCCAGCAGTTGCCGCTGTCATAGAAAGTTACAAGCGTAAGCATCCTGTCTATTACTTTTAATTTCAACTCCAGATTTGTCACTATAAGGAAATTTCCGCCCGCGATAGGCCCAAGCGCCCTTTCATCATATCCGCGGACAGTGTCAGTGCCGCCTGCATAAAACTTTTCAGTGGGCGGTACCGCGGCATCGCCGTATTGATATCCGTAACCCCAGCCGTTTCCGACCCTTGCGTGAACGCCAAGTACAAACTTCCAGTAAACAGGGGCAAAATATCTGAAATCCCACAACCCTTTTAGGTAATTGAAATCTCCGCCAAGAAGCCCTCCGCCAAGCTGAAGCGACATTGTGTTATATATGCCTTTATTAGGGTCAAAAATATCATCCCTGTTGTCAAAAACGTACATGGGAGTAATGCTGGAAACCTGGCTTCCACCCGCTTTAACAAAAGGCTGCAGTTCTTCGTCTATATTGGAATAAGTGTCCTGCTGATACCTGTATGTAAGGAACAGCTTATTGTCCCTGTCAAGCCTGCGGCCAAAGCTTAAATCAAGGCCGTAAGTGTCAAGGTCATAACCCTGATTATTGTACAATTTATTTTTAAAAACGTTCCATACGTCAACACCAAAGGAAGTGGGTGTGTCAAAGAACCACGGATCCTTGTATCCAAGCTGCCAGCTTTTTTTCTTGTTACCAAACTGAACGTCGGCGCTGAAACTTTTGGCTTCGCCAAACAGGTTGGCGTTGGTTAACTGAAGATAGCCCACAAGCCCTTCAACAGTGCTATATCCCGCGCCAAGGCCTATCGTGTTTGTTTTTCTTTCAACAACTTCAAAAATAAGGTTAAGTTTGTCCATGCTTACCTGTTCGGTGTCTATTAACACATTATCAAAAAATCCAAGGTTGTAAACCGCTTCCTGCGATTTCTTGATTTTTGTACTGTCAAAAGGCTCATTTTCCGCCACATATAGTTCCCTTGTTATTACCTTGTCTTTTGTTACGTAATTTCCACGGACTTTAATCTGATTTATATAAGCAACAGGCCCTTCTTCTGCTGAAAGGTTTATGGAAACCTCTCCGGTATCGTCGTCATACACGTAAGCATCCTTTAACTGCGCGAATATATGCCCTTTTTCAGAGTACATATTGCGTATAACCATCAGGTCAGATTCAAATTTTATCCTGTCAAAAGTCCTTCCGGGTTTGCTTTCAATCTTTTCCATTATTTCTTCGGAAGTGTATAATTCATTGCCTTCCATGCCTATATTCTTTATCTTGTACTGCATATTTTCGGTTATAGGGATTTCTATATTTATCGCGCTGTTCTGCGTGTCAAAGACAACATAATTCTTTATTATTTCAGTTTTATTACCTTCCAGTTCACCCAACGCGTAACCGTTTATTTTTGCCTTAACATAACCTTCCTGATAATATGCCCTGATTATGCTTTTTAAATCCTCTATAAACTGGTCATCGTCAAACACGCCGCTTACAAACCAGCCCTCTTCTTTTGTTTTCATCGTGCCTTTAATTTTATCCGCGCTGAAAACATTGTTTCCCACGGGCTTTATGCTTTTCACCTTAACCTTATCGCCTTCATTGACTTTTATGACAATATCAACGCGTTTGCCGCGGTTATCTTCTGTCTCTTTTGGTTCCGTAACCTGATACGATACCGACGCGTAATAAAAATTCTTTTCTTTATACATTTTTTCTATCTGTGCTATAACTTTTTTAAGTATGAATTCATCAAAAAATTCATTTTCTTTTATTTTCTGTTTTTCGGTTTTTTCCTCTTCATCTTTGACTGATGTTGTGGGCGCAGGTTTGTCTTCGTCGGAAATTTCAAATTTACCCTTTATATCCCCTTCGCCGACGCCTTTATTCCCTTCAATTGTTATCCTACCGATTCTTGGTTTTTCGGTAAGTTCATAAACAATAATTACTTTGTCGCCTTCTGTCACGGTTGAAACAGAAATATCATCAAACCTTCCCATTTTATAAAGGTTTCTTATATCTTCCCTTGTTTTGTATGTTGAAAAAACCATTCCGGGCCCATAAGAAATCTTTTCAAGTATTTCTTTTTCCTCTGATTTCTGGACTCCCGATATCCTTACATCGTCAATTATCTCATCTTCCGCGTAGGCGCAGAAAGACGCAAAAACTATTAAAAACAGGGCTAATAATGCCTTTTTTGAGATGTTTAACATATTTCCTCCGTCATTTTTATATAAAACAGAGCCTATTATATCATATGGATTTTTTTTTGCAACTCCATAAAATTGATAATTTGACGCATGCCGGCGCCCGAAAGTTGTCTTAATTATCATTTTTCTTGCCTTGCCGCCCCCTTTGCAGTAAAATATGTCACAAGCCGGTTAATTAATTCCGTCTTATAAGAGGTAAATACTATGGAACCCGAACACAGGGTACTTTTGTTAAACGCCACTTATGAACCGCTTGCGGTGCTTTCCGGACGCAGGGCTTTAAAACTGCTTTTTCATAATAAAGCCCACGTTGTGGAACAAAGCAATAAAGTTATGTCCACCGTAAAAGTGCGGTTAAAACTGCCTTCCGTCATTCAGGCCGAATACTTTATCAGAAGGCCTTATAAAAAGCCAAAATTCTCCAAAAAAGCCGTCTTTTTAAGGGATAATTACAGCTGCCAGTACTGCGGAAAAAGCGTGCACAAACCCACGCTTGACCATATACTGCCCCGCTGCAGGGGCGGCGTAAACAGCTGGACCAACGTTGTAACCGCGTGCCACGCGTGCAACAACAAAAAAGGAAATAAAATCCCCAAAGAAGCGGGCATGAAGCTTCTTTCATCCCCCGAAGAACCACGTTTTCTTATTTATACCGAAATATCCACGCCCGGCAATTACGAAAAATGGCGCAAGTATTTTGACGCTTACTCCGGCGCGCAGCCGCAGGAAGAATTCGCATCCGCACGGGCATGAGGAAGGCCAGAGGAACGGATGCACAGAGGGTCGGAAGGTCGGAGGGTCGGAAGTATGAACAAACATCGAAATTCGAAAATCGAAAATTAGATTAGCATCTGCGGGGTTTGGGTGTGTTTTTTCAGGGTGTGCCGCGCTAACATAGTATTTATGCGGCAGGGGCTGTTTAATGCAGCGACGGCAAATTCGTATGTCCCGGGAGTTCCCGATTGCCAATGACGTTAACATAGTGTTGATTTCACGATTGTTTACCTGCAAGAATGCCAATTTGGGGCGCGCACTGAAAAAATATACCCAACCCCTGCAAGGCGCAAGAGACAGAGGAACGGAAGGAAAAACAAATTAAAACAAGTGCCGTAATAAAAAAAGCCGCGGCACGCAATAGCGCATCCGCGGCTTTAATAATTACAGCCTTATTTTTCTATTGTTACCTTTGTCATCTTATCGCCCGCCCTTAATTTTAAAACAGCGTCCATACCTTCTGTCACCTGGCCAAAAACCGTATAGTTCCTGTCAAGAAACGGCGCCGGCGCAAGGCAGATATAAAACTGGCTTCCGGCGCTGTCGGGATTAGCCGAACGCGCCATTGCAACAGTTCCTGCAAGATGCGGATTTTTGTTGAATTCTGCTTTTATGTTATAACCCGGCCCGCCCGTTCCGTTTCCGTTGGGGTCGCCGCCCTGAATTACAAAACCCGGTTCATACCTGTGAAAAGTAAGCCCGTTATAAAATCCTGATTCAGTAAGTTTAATAAAATTAGCCACCGTTCCCGGCGCGTCTTCGCTGAAAAACTTAAACTTAATCGTACCTTTTTCTGTTTCAATAACAGCAATCTGATTTCCGGCTGATGCAGCTTCCACTTTTACCTCCGCGCTTTGTACTTCCGCTTTTTTTGTTTCCTTCCCGCATGACGCGATTAATACAGCCATTACAATTACCGAAAATACCGCCAACACCTTACGCATTTGCTTCTTCCTCCTTTGCTTTTGCTATTTTTTTAAGGTCAAGCCCTTCTGTCATCATGAATATAAGCCCAAGAAGTATTATGGGCAGAAGAATCATCGCGTGTATTATGACAATATAAGCCGTGGCTTCTTCCTTGGGATAAGAGAATAAAAGCATTATGCCCACGCCAAAAAATTCAAACGGCCCCACCCCGCCGGATGTGGAAGGCGCCATAATCGCGAAATTCGCTACAGCCATTATAAGGCAGACAAGCAGAAAATTGATGTGTATGCCCATCGCGTACGCCAGAGCGTAATACGTGCCCGCTTCAATTGTCCATGCAAGGGCGGAATAGAAAAAAACCATAAAAATGGAGCTCTTTGAACGCAGCACGCCAAGCCCTTCTATGAAAGTGTCAATAAGGCTGTTAAAAGCCCCGCCGATTTTTCCGGGAAATTTTGAAAATATTTTATGTAATAAGTTCACGGTAGGTTCTTTTTTCCAAATAAGAAGCACGCTTACCGTAAAAATGCCGATAAAAACCGCGCCTCCAAGCACGGCAAAAATCGTAACCGCGTCTTTTGTGCCGAATACCCTCCCGAACATTTCCACGGAAATAGGGTCTGTCACGGTCCTTTCAACAAAATGAAAAGCGCCGTAACCTATTATAAAAAAACCTATCATTACCAGCCCGTCAAATACACGTTCAATCATAATTGACGCAAAAGCGGAAGATTTAGAAATACCTTTTTTCGCGCCTACCAGATAAGCCCTGATAAACTCCCCGGCTCTTGCCGGAAGAATATTGTTTGCCATAAAGCCCATCACAAGGTACGGGAACAGTTCCGCGGGCCTGAAATTTTTAATATGCTTCAGCAGGTGGTGCCACCTTATCGCCCTTAAATAATACCCAAAAAGGTATACCGCAACTGTTGCCAGCAGCATCCAGATATTAATTTTTTTCAGAATTTCCGATATTCTGGCAATGTCCAGCCCCCTAAAAACAAAATACAGGCAGACAAGCGTTACAATTATGCCAATCCAGAACCTTTTCTTTTTAACCATTTTTTCTTCCTTTTTTTCTTTCGGATTTCTGAATCTCTTTAACGTAAAACGGGGATATGACATCAAAGAGCTTTTTATTGAACTTGGGATATTTTTTTATCCCCCATTTATTAAAAAGAAACTGAAACATTATAGAAAGCGTCTGAAGCCCGTACACTGTGCTTCTTGCAAGGTTAATGGATGACGCCTCTTTAAAATACCTTGTGGGAACCGGTATTTCCGTTGTCGGGAATTTTCTTGTTTCAATCTGGGCAAGCACTTCCGTGTCAAATACAAAATCATCGGAATTCAAAGTAAAAGGTATATCCAGCAGCGCTTTTCTGCTGTACGCCCTGAAACCCGTGTGCAGCTCCGAATAGTGTTTTCCAAAACACAGGTTTTCAAAGAAAGTAAGAAGTTTGTTTGCGATATATTTATACAACGGCATTCCGCCTTTTAACGCGCCTTCGCCAAGCATTCTGGAACCAAGGACAAAATCAGCGTGGCCGTTTATTATCGGCGATATCATTTCCGGCACAAGCCGCGCGTCGTACTGATAATCGGGGTGCAGCATGACTATAACATCGGCCCCGTCTTTTAAAGCTTCTATATAACAGGTCTTCTGATTTCCGCCGTATCCCCTGTTCTGTATGTGCACAAGGACTTTTATTCCAAGTTTCTTTGCCACTTCAACGGTTTCATCCTTGCTGACATCATCAACAAGTATCACTTCGTCAATATAATCCTTAGGAAGGTCCTTATATGTTTTTTCAAGGGTCTTTGCCGCGTTGTACGCCGGCATAATGACCATTACTTTTTCTTTTATTTTTTTCTTATTCCGGGATAAGGACTTCACTTGGAACCACCTCCATAGATTCTTCGCCCGGCTGCCTCCAGAAGAACTGCATTTTGGAATAATTTACGCTTTCATAATAACGGACCATTATGCTGTGCCGTCCCGCGGATAAATTCACCGTACCGGATGCGCCTGTTATTCCGCCGCCTCCGCCGGGATTTTCAACAATTTTACGCCCGTCAATATAAACATCAGAATAATCATTTGATACTGTCTGAAATTCATACTTGCCGGCTTTTTTAATATTGATATAACCTGTCCACTTTACCGAAAAAGGCCCCATAATCGGGTCAACTGTCCAGTTAAACAGGATGAAAGGGTCAAGTCTTGAAAATACAGTCTGCCCTTTCCAGTGATTTTCCATAAGCTTTAAGTTTTTCTTGTGGTCGTCCCTGTAATACCGCCCAATCAATCCGCTTTTTACAGCCCTGTCCTGGTACTTTTTCACCTCTGAATACGGCACTTCATATGTAAAGTAAAGTATTCTGTTCCCGTACTTGTGCCTGAAATCCGTGTACTTGCCTCCCGGATACATGCCTTCAAACACCGACCTTAACGGAAGGTATGAAACGTCAAGTATGTAGACGTAATTCTTCTGAATCTTTGATTTTATCGGAATCCATTCAGCCGGGTCAAATTTTTCAAAGTTTACATTTGGATACGTCGCAAAATTAAAGGTATAGCTGTCATACCACGAAGGCAGGACCAGCCCGACCCAGTCAGGGCCAAGTTCTTTTAAATATTTCCCCATATTATATTCGTCAGTTGAAAATTCCGCCCAGGCGCCTGAATCTTTTGCCCAGCCGTTAAAGTACTGGTCGTAATTTTTATAGCCTATAAACGCAAGCAGCACAATAAGCGCCGCGGTGAATATTTTTCCGGTTTCTTTTCCGTACTGTTCAATCCACATTGAACGTAACCGCGCAAAAACCACAATAACAGCAATTACAACAAGCGGTATTACCCCTATTGTCCTGTAAGCCTGCGGGGATTCAATTGACAAAAGCCCGGCTTGGAGCATCACTAGAAACATCGTCACATAAAGAAAATAATGCGGGTTAAATATGCGCGCCAGTATGTACGCGAACCCAAGCACAAAGAATATCCCCGTGGCAAAATCAAGCATAGGGGTTGTATTGTAATTATGCCTTGGGTTGCCGTCGCCTATATAATTAAACATAAGAAGCGTATTTTTAAGATTATGGGCATACATCTTGGACCAGTGTTTTACGCTGCCGTCTTTTTCCACGTAAGGCCCGCCGATTGCCTTTAACATTCCGTCGTTAAATATGGAAACCGTTGAAGTCCTGCTCATAAACGCGCCGAAGTTCTTTGCTATATATGTCCCCAGCGGAGCGATGACTATCATAAAAGCAAGCACGGCGGCCGCCATTTTTTTTAAGTTTTTCTTTAAAAAACCTTTTTCCTTTAATATAAGATACAAAAAGAAAACCACAAGCCCTACAGGTATAAGCCTTGCCGCTATGTATGAATACAGCGACCATGCCGTAACGGCGCCAAGCATTATAAAATCAGAAAGCTTTCGGTGCCTGTAAGCCCTGTAAGCAAAATATAAAGCCGTGATAAATAAAAGCACCGTAAAAATACCCAGAAACCCTATCCTGCTGAAATTTACGTGCCAGCGCATTACCGCCAGTATAAAAGTTCCTGCCAACGCCATACGCCAGCCCGTTAAAAAACGCAGCAGGAAAAAAATTGCGGCCACTGATAAGGACCCCAATAATACCGATACAAACCTTTCCTGCAGCACTCCTATTCCGAACATTTTAAACATAGCGGCGATAAAATACATAAACATTGCAGCGTTTTGTGTCCATCTTTCTATGTACACCGGCAGTTTTGTTCCGTCCATTTCCACGCCGTTCATTATATTAATGGCTTCATTGCCGTTCTGGCCCTCGTCGCGGTAGCACCCGGTCGGGGTTTCCGTTATCATATAGACACGGTAGAATATGGCAAGCAGTACAATTAAAACAAAGACGGCATATTCAGCTTTCTTCCAGTCAAAACTTTTCTTCTTCCCCTTTACAGCCGCCTGATTTGTTTCATCCGCGGGAGGCCCTGATAGCGGGTCTTTTTTATCCTTTGAAACCTTATTGGCAAGAAGAAAAATTATGACAGCTATGGCATAAAACAAAAGCCCCATGCCCAGCATTCTTCTTGTATAAAGAAAATACTGCCCTATAAAAGCAAGGCCCAGAGACACGGCCGCGATATTAAAAGGCCCGAAAGAATTAAGAATTTTAAAAATGCCTGACGGCTGTTTTTTGCCTTTTGCTTTTTTCTTCTTTTTAGCCATTTTTATCACCTTTCAACAAAATTTGACACAATGCGGTCATAAGCTATAAATTTTATTTTATTGTTGTTTTCAACCGCCCTGCTGAAATACAAAAGAAAATTAAAAAGTATTATAAAAGCAATAACACCGTAAAAAAGCGCGCTTTTACCGTTCTTATCCTTGCCCGCAAGCATCCCTGAAATTTCCGCCGCCCCCGCAAGCCCTGCTGTTCCAAGTATTAAAAAAAACGGGGCTATGTAAAGGTGCGTCACGGTTACATCCGAAAATACAGCTGTCATTTCCACTGACAGCGCGGCAGCAGTTATCAATGCCGCGTAGGAATAAAATCCGCTTTTTCTTTCCGCCATCTCCCTGGCAGTGCCGGTAAACAAAGCAAAAAAGAAAAATAATGCCAGCAAAGGGCAGACAGCTTTTGACCACAAAAAACCGTCCTTAAAAAAGGTGTCCGCCATAAAAGTCCTTGTGTTAAGAATGCCTTTTTCCTGAAGGCTCTCTATGGCAAACTTATCAATAAAAGTAAAGGCGCTGAAAACAAAAAACAGGATAAAAGAAAGCGCCAAAAGCGTATAAAATACGCGCGGCGCTTCTTTTTTAAAATTATTTTCCATATATTTATAGCCGGCGAATATTAACGCGGCACCGCCAAAAACCATCCCTATTCTTGTTGTAAGCAGCAGTAAAATTCCGGTAATAAGCGCCCCTGTGTACATTTTGTTTTTAACGCCAAAAACCGAATAATACAGATTTAAAGAAAGCAATAATAATACAAGCATTCCGTCGCCGCCGCTGTAAGAACCAAGAATTACATAAGGCATCGTGGAAAATATTAAAAGCACCGGCCATAGCCCTGCCTCAGGCAGGACATCCCTGCTCACTTTATAGAAAGCGGCGGCTGATATGAAGAAAGCCGCAAACGCGAATATGTATGCAAAAATTATAACCGACGATTTTCCTGCCAGTTTATATACGGCAGCTATAACGGCGGGGTAAAGAATTCCCTGCGTTTCTTTGCTGTCGCCAATTGCCTCAAACGATTTAAAACCCGAATCCGCGAATTTAGCGGCTTTTTCAAACGACCTGAAGGTTTCTATATTTGCAAAAGTAAGGTTAAAGTTGTTGTAATACAATATAAGAAGCACCTGCACAAAAAAAACAGCAACTGCCGCGGCCGCAAGCGCGTTTAAAGGCAGGCCTTCAAAAAATCTTTTTTGTTTTTTCATTCACCCTTCTCCTTCTGCAAAAACCAGTAATAAAAAACATTATACCTGTTTTGATTTGCCGCTTCAATACGTACTTTGACTTTGCCGTTTTTAATAAAGCCTCCGGGTATGTCAATAAACATTTCGTTAAATCCCTTTTTTTCCTCTGTTTTCCATTCAGCGGCTTTTACGCCGTCAACGCTTATTATCAGGCTGTTAAGCGCAGGATCAAAAGCGCGCCGGGCTATCCTTAAATCATTTCCGGCAGTAATCCCGCTTACCGTGAATTCTTCGCCGCCGCTGGTTATCCTGCCGGCGTCAAGCACGGTTTCCCCGGGCGCTGCCTGCGCTGTGGAGCCTTCTTCAAGGAGGTTGCCGGGATATTCGGATACAAATTTTGTCCATATTTTATAATTATGCTTTTCTTCGGAGCGCATGTCGCATACATCTATTGAATCTTTAATAATATAATTACCTTCAAACGCCCCTTTTGTTTTCATCGTATCACCGCTGTTAAACAGCGAAAAATCAGCGGCTACGCAGACTTCCGGCGAACCCACCACAAAATATGGCGGCTCCCTTTTTATATTAAACTCTTTAAGCCTTGGTTTTTTAAAAATTGTGTACGGTTCATAATTAAACCAGCCCACGTGCACCATAAAATAATCCGGTTTAACGCGCTCTATTTCCTCAAAGACGCCCGCTTTTCCGTTCTGGAATATGCGCGCCTGCCCGTTGGTCACAAGGCCCACAAGGTCAAACACCCTTTTTTCGGAATAAAACGCGATTGCACCCGCGTCATTTATGGCTATTTTCGCGTCATCTTTTATATTTTCCTTTATCCAGCGGCCCGCTGAAATTGACTGCGACTTGATGTCCCTGCAGTCGCGCCCGAAATTTACGGCGTTTGCGGCAACTGTAAACAAATTAAAGACAAGGAGCAAAGCCGCAATAGCGCCAAAATACAAATTTCTGCCCCCTGTTGTCCTGAATTTCATGCTTTCCATTATTATAAAAACGCCGTAAATCAGAAACACCGAATACACGACCGTAAACGGCATTGTATACCTGTAATTATGAACCGTGGCAAAGCTTGAAAAAACAGTAAGCAGCACACCGGCAAAAAACATAATTATGCCGTTTGTAAACGCACCGGCGTTTTTGTTTTTTATTTCTTTATAAGCTCCCGGAAGCACGCCTAAAAGAAAGACAAAAAAGGCGTATTTGGGGAAATAATGTTCCGCGCCGCCGTTAAATATAATATCAATAAACCTGTTAAACAGTGCAAACCCCTGCGCCGCGATATCCGTATGCGCGAAATAAAAAAGGGAAAAGTTTGATTTTGCCCTCATTGTATTGGGCATAAAATCGCCGGTAAATATAAAGTTTAAAATATAATGCACGGAACCTACGGCCGCGGGAATTATATAAACATAAAGGTTTTCTTTTTTTCGCGAAATCAGTGTGTTTGCAATCCTTGAAAAAACAAGCAGCATCGCAAGGGCGTACCCTTCCGGCCTTATAAGGCCCAAAAGCGTAAGGGCGGCCGCGGATTTTAAAGTGCCGGGCTTAACCATTAGATAATAGAATGCTGCCGCCAGAAAAGCGCCAAACATCCCTATTTCCATGCCGGAAAAATAACCCCATAAAACATTGCCGTTGGCCGCGCATACAAAAGCGGCAAGATAAGCATATTCTTTTTTTGAAGTAAGTTTAAGGACAGACAAAAAGATATAATACGCGGTGAAAAAAAGAGAAGCCGCGCCGATTATGTATGTCACATAAATTATGGATTCTCCCCTGAACACAAGGGCAAACGGCGTAAGCAGAAGCGCGTAAAACAAACTGGTGGCACCGGAAGAATACCCTTCCTCCCTGACGTATTCCATAAAGTGCCCGGCCGCAGTATTTTTGGCGTACTGAAAATAAATAAAGGCGTCATCAAGCGGCGCCGATATCCCCCGCGAATAGACAAGCATTATCGCGGCAAATATTACAGCCGCGGCAGCCGAATATATCAGAAAAATTTTTTTCGCTGCGGCGGTATCTTTCATGAAATAATGTTCCTTAGCTCCGCCTTTCTCTGTTTGGAAATCATAACCATAAGGGAATCGCCTTTCTGAATCACCGTATTTCCGTGGGGAAATACCACTTCACCTTCCCTTATTATGGACACAATAAGGCAGTCTTCGGGCATTTTTATTTCCTTAATCTGTTTATTAATCAGTTTGGAATCAGAATCCACTTCGGTTTCAAGGACTTCCACTTTGCCGCCCTTCATTTCAAGGACAGGCACAAGCATTCCGGAATCAACCTCTTTTTCTATAAGAGAATTGACTATCTTTGTTGTGTTCACCACGGCATCAACTCCCAGCGTGGAAAAAATATCCTCGTTGCGGGGATTGGAAATCCTGGCTATGGTGCGCGGTATCATATACATTATTTTTGCCATCTGGCATATTACAAGGTTTGTGGCGTCATCGCCGGTCACGGCCACCATTACATTGGCCCTGTTGGTTCCTATCGCCTTTAAAGTTTCAGATTCCGCGGCATCGCCCATATATACGTGCTCTCCAAGTTCGGGGTCAAGCTCCGAATATCTGGTCCTGTCTTTTTCAACAAGCAGCACTTCGTGCCCTTCTTTTATAAGAAGTTTTGTAAGGTTGTATCCCATCTTGCCGCCGCCGACTACAATTACAAAAAGCTGTTCTTCCACGGGGGAATCTTTTTCATTCTTCATCTTCGGCCTCCGCTTCTTTTTTGCTGGAGTCTTCAACAAGTTTCGCGATTTTCTTTTCCCCAAGCGTGGTCGGGCAGAAAGTCAGTATTCCAAGTTCTTCAAATGCCTTGGCCCTTATGGGGTCGTCTACCCTTGCAATGGCGGTTGACGCTTTATACTTCTGTTTCGCGATTTCCGCGGCCATTATATTCGTATTGTCGCTGTTTGTAAGCGCTATGAAAATATCGGTTTTTTCTTTCATCACTTCCGTGTATTCCTGCATATCCGTGCCGTCGGCCTGTATTATTTGGCCCGTAAAATCCTTTCCAAGACGGTTCAGCGCGTTGGAGTTTTTATCCATGACTATCACGGTGTTGTTTTTGTCTTTTTCCATCTTTTTAGCCACGCGCTCGCCAAGCCTTCCGCAGCCAAGAATTACTATTTTCATTTTTCCTCCTGATATGGTCCGCATATCAAATTAAATCCGTGTTATTAAAGCTCCGCTTCACTGCCGGAAATCTGTTCGGTATCGCGCATTTCCGCGACATCCACCCACACCCTGCACGGCGCGTTCTGAGCCACGTAATTTATGGTCCTGCCAGAAAGTATATCCGAAGCCTTTGTCTTGCGCGGGTGTCCAAGCAGAATCAAATCCGCCTTTCTTTTTACGGCTTCTTCCACTATCGCTTTGCCTGCTGAACGGGCCTGCACAAGTTTCGTGTCAACTTCAACGCCGTATTCTTTTCCTATCATTTCCGCCTGGTCAAGCGCGCGTTCGCCTTTTTCTTTTTCCGCCGGTATAACGGCGTCAACAGGCAGAGTCATCGGCACTTCTATGACGTAAATTGCCAGTATCCTTGATTTATCCCTTTGCGCTATTTTACACGCGGCCTGTATCATTTCCGCGTCAAGATCCCCCACTGTGGGGACTATTATATCATAAAAGTCAACCGGCTGGTAGGCGGCTTCAACCACCCTTTCAATAGTCACTTCTTCGTGCACGGGCAGCTTATGTTTTTTCCTGTACATGACATAAAGGACAAATCCGCCCACTATCCAGATTATGCCTATATTGCCGGTCCATCTGTCGCCTGTCGCTATTATCACCCAGACAAACATATTCACAAAGATGCTTATTACCGCCGTTATCGGGATTTCTTTTCCGGCAATTTTTAAATTAAATTTTGTTTTATAAGGCCTTTCCAGATCAGGATATTTTATCCTTAAAGCAATAATTGAAACATGCGCCATGGTAAAAATAAGCATGGCGGAATAAGCGTAAAGGCTTGCAAGTTTTATAAAAATATCCCTGAAAAATACTCCCACGAATAAAAGCCCTGCCGCGCACAGGCTGAAAAATATTATTGCCACAAAAGGAGTGTTATATTTTCTGTGCAGCTTAAATACCGCCGACGGAAGCTGCCTGTGCTGCCCCATAGAATACGCAAGCCTTGACGCGCCCATAATACCCGCATTTGTCGCCATAAGAAGAATTGAAACCGCAAGTACCGCTATCCACGGTCCCAGAATCGCGCTTAAATCTATGTTCAGTCCAAACAAGGCTATATCCGGCATGTAATAGGCTATTCCGGCTATAGGGTCTTCAGACCATGTTGTGGCAAGTTCTTTTGGATCCATAACGCTGCCGGCTATAACAGGAAGGCCGACAGACATGATAAGAACAACTATTATCAGAAGGAAATATGATTTCGGGACTGTCTTTTTATAGTCATAAGCTTCTTCTGACATCTGTGAAATTGTATCTATGCCGCTGTATGAAATCATTGCAATGGCAAAACCCTGTACAAATCCTTTTAATGTCGGCCAGTATTCCGGGCCAAGGTAAGGATAAGAAAGAATCTTTCCTATATTAAGGACAAGCGTTGCGCCAAGGATAATTAAAAGCGCCTGGGTTGCGATATCAAGAATTGCAAAGAATATATTAAAGGAAGTAGCTTCTTTTACACCCCTTACATTTAAAGCCATAAGGCCGGTAACAACAATTATGGCGGCCATTATGCTGAAAAAGTGAGGGCTTGTCTGAAACGCAAAATTGCCGATTGTAACCGGAACCGGATATTTTAGTGCCGGAATAAAATACGCAAGGTATTTCACGGCAGTATAGGATGATATGGCTATGGTTACCACATAACACAAAAGGTCCACCCAGCCGGTGAAAAAACTTACGGATTCATTGAAGCCTTTTCTTGAAAAATACGAAGCGCCTCCGGCAAACGGCATCATAGCCGTGCCTTCGGAGAAACTCCATACCGTAAAGACAAAGAAAATGCCCGCAAGGGCTATGGCAAGGGGAGAAGCGCCCAGCGCGAATACAGCAGTCGCGCCAAGCGCGTAATATATTGAAGAACCGACGTTTCCGTAGCCCGCGCTGAAAAGCGCGGCTGTGCCGATTTCCCTTTTTAATTTTTCCTTCTCTACAATTACCTTTCTTCGGATAGAGCGTAATTGCTCAGCCATTTTTGGCCACTTAAACCTTTAACTGCCCTTTTACCGGCCGCATGATATTATTTAGCCGCGGCTTTATCTTTTGCAGCCGCAACCGCTTCAAGCGCGATTTTTGCAAGCTTTGTAAAGGCGGCAGGATCGGCTATTGCCAATTCTGAAAGCTGTTTGCGGTCAAGCATAATGTCGGATTTTTTCAAGCCGTCAATAAACCTGCTGTAGGAAATTCCGTTTTCCCTGCAGGCGGCGTTGATTCTGGCAATCCAAAGGGTCCTGTAATCCCTTTTTTTGTACTTTCTTCCTTTATATGCCTGTACCCAGCCCTTTTCAACCTGCTGCTTGGCTTTTGTCCATAAGTTCTTCTTCCTGCCGTAAAAACCTTCGGCAAGTTTTAATATCTTTTTATGTCTTGCTTTTGATGTTACTCCTCTTTTAACGCGCGGCATATCTGATCCTCCTGATAGTATTCGTTTATTTTTTTATCGGTTTATAAAATTTCTGTTACGAATAAGGCATCATGCTTTTAATGGCTTTTGCCTGATTTTCCGGAACATATCCTTTTTTTCTTTTAGGCCTTTTAATATTGCTTGATTCCTGGTGAAGAAGGTGGCGCAGGCCCGGTTTTTTAAACTTAACTTTGCCCTTTGCCGTAAGCTTAAACCTTTTTTTAGCGCATGAATTTGTTTTTAACTTCTGTTTCATGAAATTTCTCCTTTATGTTGTTATTTTTTTCTTGGCTGCATCTGGAAAATTATCGTTCTGTCTTCCGTTGCCGGCGGATTTTCAAGCTCGCCGATATCAGAAAGCGCCTTCATTGTTTCGTCAATAAGGAATTTACTTTTTACTTCCTTGTATTCAAGTTCCCTTCCCCTGAACTTAATCGCGAACCTTACTTTGAACCCTTTTTCAAGGAATTCGTGGGCATGGGTAAGCTTTATTCCAAGGTCATGCTTGTCAATATTGGGCCTGAACTGAACCTCTTTTACGACTATTATTATCTGATTTTTTCTTGCCACCTTGTCTTTTTTAAGCTGCTCGTATTTAAATTTGCCGTAATCAAGCAGTTTGCAGACCGGCGGTTTCGCGTTGGGGCTTATTTCCACCAGGTCCAGGTTACGTGAGTCCGCAAGTTTCAGCGCTTCGTCTTTCTTGAGAATACCAAGTGAATTGCCATTTTCCTCAATTACCCTCATTTCAAAAGCTCTGATCTGCTCGTTAACCTTTAATTCAGTGAATGAAATATTGCACCTCCTGAAATGATAAAAGGATGACAAAATGCCATCCTTTAAATATGATAAATTTATCATTTTTAAACCCGGGCGCCTGTGGCCCCCAAGGGTGAGAAGCGATGGCTTCTTCTTCCTATTTTATATGCCATAAGGGTTTCCCCTTAAGGTTTGATAATATTACAATACGAAACACTTCAAGTCAAGCAAAAAAAACAGAAGGTCAGATGTTCGGATGGTCAGAAGGTCGGAAGTAAGAACAAATATCGAAAATTCGAGATTCGAAAATCAGATTAACACCTTGCAGGGGTTGGGTGTGTTTTTCCAGTATGCGCCGCGCTAACCTGCTGTGTCCGCGGCAGGGGCGGTTTAATGCCGCGGGCTTACGATTGCCAACGACATTAACAAGCATAGAAGCTTGGATGCCTGTCAAATTTACATCAACTGCCGCGGGCTGCCGTCTCCGCCATAGCATATTTGTTGCTGCGACGGCCGGGAAAGACCCGCGCCTGCCAGATCTAAACCTATCCGCTTAGCTGCTTAGCTGCCCAGCTGCTTTCTACTATTTTACATTCCGGACATTACAAGCCATTTATAAATAAGTATTGCCGGCCAGACTATTGCTTTCAGCACGCCAAGCACTCCCATCCAGAAACCATCGGCATACTGAATAAAATATATTGCCGCGCCTATAAAACCCAGACCATAAACCGCATTGCCGCCGCCTTTGTAAACCACTTTCTTTTTTTCGCAGCATTCTCCCTTTTCCCTTTCCTTGTCTATTTCCGCGCCTATTGTCTCCCCTATTTCCCTGCCAACTTCTTTTGCTGTTTTTTTTGCTTTTGCTTTTGCCATGATAAACCCTCCTGTTTTATTTTTCGTCCTGATTATATTCCATTATGTCGCCCGGCTGACAGTTCAGTTCCCTGCATATTGAATTAAGTGTTTCCACGCGTACTGCTTTTGCCTTTCCTGTTTTTAATATTGAAAGGTTTGAATCTGTAAGGTCTATCCTTTTGGCAAGTTCGCCCAGCGATATTTTTCTGTCTGCCATTACACGGTCCAGCCTGAATACAATGCTCATATGCGCCTCCTTATACCGTTAAGTCGTGTTCTTCCTGAAGCGCGGAAGCATTCTTAAATATTTCGCCCAGCATCAGAAGAAGCACGCACGTGAAAAGCCCGCTGAAATTAAATGTGATAATTGAAAAGACAATCAGCAGTTTGTTTGCATCAGCAATTATCCGCACGTTTCCGGTATTGAATACCACATCATTCCTGAAATTTTCAAAAAGGCTGCGCGACTTGCGGATGATTAGAAGAAGGAACGTAACCACCGCGATGCCGTAAGGAAAGATTAGCATCTTGACGAAAAGAGGAACCGACATGAACTCGTTCCATTCCGCTAAATCTTTGGCGTTCTTAACAGCATCCTTTGCCATTTCCGAAGAGATAAAATTCTGAATCTGCGGCGAGAAGATAATTGCGCTTATTGCTATAACCCCCACTACTGCCAATACAAGAATAAGATACCATGAAACATTTAAAAGAATACTGATTACCGAAGATACTGACCTTTTACCAAAGTACTTCATATCTAATCCTCCTTATGTTTTATTGATGCAAATATAGCGGAGAATTAGTTGTTTGTCAAGTACTTTTTATTGAGATTCAATAAATATTTTATAAATATCAGTAAAATATACGTGTTTTTCAGTAAAAAATAGGTTTATTTTTGTTTATAATTTCATATATCTTTGCAGTTGCATCTGTCGCGGTATTATATTGCATTCCCATTCTTATGACAGAACCGCCGAATAAATCCCTTTCATCAGGTTTATTGCTTATTTCAAAATCCCTCTGAAAAGATGTCTTTGTTTCCGGAGGAAATCCCTGCGCTTTTTTAAAAGCTTCTTCTATTATAGAGGGCTTTAAATTAATACCTTTCGCCTTTGCTATACCCTCTATTTCATTCATTATCCCCCGGGTAATCCCGCTAAGTTCCGCAGACGCAATCACTTCGCCAATGGTTTTATTGTATGCGGCTGTTACCATTCCAAATGCCGCGATAAAAATGAACTTACCCCATATTTCAGGATACTGGTCATAAAGCCATTTATACTCAATGCCGGCAGGCGGAAAAATATTACTAAAAGGATCTGCTGTATCCGGACGTAATGGATCTTTGCCTGTCATTATAATGGCGGCGCCGCCCTTTTGGGCAATCACTCCCGGACTTTCTATGTATGTGCCAATGTAAACACAGGACGGCAGAACAATTCCGGTTTTAATTACACCGCGCACCCTTTCATATATATCTATGCCATTAAGCAGAGGCAGTATAACTGTATTATTGTTTACTTTTGATTTAAGCTTTTCCAGGACATCATTAAGGCTGTAACTTTTTACGCATAAAAGGATAATATCCGGCAGCGGCATTTCATCAATATTATCCGCCGCAAGATACGGTTTGCATACAGCGGCTGTGCCGCCGGTTCTTAACAGCAAGCCGTTTTGTTTTATGGCGGCAAGATGCTCTCCTCTGGCAAGAAAACTTACCTTTATGCCGGGATTGGTTTCCTGCAGCGCGCATAATTTGCCGCCAAAATATCCGCCAACCCCGCCTGTGCCGATTACTGATATATTCATTTTCATCCCAATTTTACTGAAAGCATTGAAATTGACCCGCCGTCAAAACCTTCAACCGGATAAGTCACCGGTTCATTCTTTTGCCGTAATGCCATTACATATAATAAAGGAAGATAGTGATCCGGCGTCGGCACTGACATCAGTGCGTCATCCCCCATTTTAAGGTAATCGGCAAGCTCTGATTCCTTATTATTCTTTATCAATTCTTTAATCTGTTTTTCAAACCTTACCCCCCAGTCAAAGGGCTTTACTTCATGCTCTCCCCAGGCAAAAGCATGCAGGTTATGAACCACATTCCCGCTGCCTATTATCAGCACGCCTTCTTCCCTTAAAGGCGCAAGTTTTTTTCCAAGTTCAAAATGAAATTTAGCGGGTTTGGAAGCGTCAATGCTTAACTGTACGACAGGTATATCTGCTTTTGGAAATGCCCTGCATAGAACTGACCACGTTCCGTGATCAATTCCCCAGTCACTGTCAGGGCTGCATTTTACAGGTGATAAAAGTTTTATTATTTTTTTTGCAAGTTCAGGCGAGCCAGGCGTAGGGTAGTCTTTATCATAAAGCTTTTTAGGAAATCCTCCAAAATCATGAATTGTGGGCGGCTGCTCCATCGCAGTCACCATTACATAAGGTACATACCAGTGTGCGGAAACAGACAAAATAGCTTTTGGTTTTGGAATTTCCCTGCCTATTTTTTCCCACGCAAGCGAGTATTTATTATTAATAATGACGTTCATTGGATTGCCATGCCCAAAAAACATCACCGGCATAAGGTCTGTTTTTTTCATTTTTGCCTCCCGCAACGCCTTGCCTCCCCGCTCCACCTTGGCTTAAAGGTGCGCATATTCATATTTTATACTTACGCCTTTGTAAGTGTTCTTTTGTTTATATATCTTTAACGCATCCGTAAATTGAATCAGCAAAACTTTATCATCAAGCCAAATAGTTTTAACATTACCTTTTCCGCTCTTAACAAATATGTTCCCTGGCTTATTCTTGAGTTTTTTGCCGTTTGCTATTAAGCTTACCTGTGTGGAATCCGACGAACCTACTCCGCATCCCCTGTCAAAAATAACAGCCTTCACTTTCCCATTTCGCGAAACAGACTCTGCAAGTATTTCATTGCCACACATGAAATCCGTTAACAAAACATCACCTATTTTAATAATCGCTATAATAGTAACTATAATAACCAATATAACAATTTGTACTTTTTTCACCAATGAACCTCCCCATAATTTAAAGTCATCCCGAACCCACAAAACCATCCTGCGAAACTATTTATATTATACCTTCATGTTTTGAAATCTTTTTTTGCTCATCTCACATATATCCTGTTCCCCATATTTAGCCGCTTCTTCTTTAAGTAAAAAATCCTCTTTTTCTCTCTCCAGTTCGTGCAGCAGCTCGTTTTCTGACGGCAGAAATACTTTATACTTGGAAACAAACATCTTATTATCAAGCCCGGTTGTGGAATATTTTACCTTTGCCTTATCCTTATACGTACACAATATTATCCCTACCGGCGGGTTATCCCCGGGTTTCATTATATTTTCTCTGAAATAGTTTATATAGAAATTCATTTGACCCGCATCTGCGTGTGAAAACTCCCTTATTTTAAGGTCTATAAGCACATGGCATTTAAGGATTCTGTGATAAAAAACAAGGTCTATCCTGTCATGCTCTCCCCCGGACGATATCCTGTACTGCCTGCCTTCAAAACAGAATCCGCTGCCAAGTTCCATAAGAAATTCCTGTATATGATTTATAAGCGCGCTTTCAAGGTCATTTTCAGAATATTCCGGCTTTTCCCGCAAGCCTGCGAATTCAAGAATATACGGGTCTTTAATTGTATCTTCAATATTAAACTTATCCGGCACAGATTCCGCTTTTTTTATCAGCCCAGTTTTACGTTTTGAAAGCACAGCCCTTTCATATAACAGTGAACCCATCTGCCTTTTTAACTGCCTTACAGACCAATTGCCTAAAACAGCTTCATTCTCATAGAATATACGTTTTGACAGATTATCAATTTTAAGCAGTTCCACAAAATGCGTATACGAAAATACCGCCAGAAGTTTTTTGGTTCTTAATATGCCTGTTTTGTTATTTTTTGACACTGCGGCCAATTCTTCAGTCAGTGACTGAAGAATGTTATTTTCGGAATCAAAAAGAAGTTTTGACGGCTTTTTATTAATAATCCGTCCAATTTCAGGGTATGCAAGATAAAATTGCCTGAAAATATTCAAATTAGTAAAAGACATACCTTTCATATTCTTGGTTTTTAACCTGTCTGACAATTCCTGAATAAGTCTGTTTCCGTATTTTGCCCTGTCTTCACCTTTTTGTTCATACCTGACAATGTGATATCCTATCAGCCAGTTTCGAAGCGTAAGGGAAACATTAACCGCTGTAAGCGCGTTCTTTTTTAAACCCCGCTGTGTGATATTAATTAATTCTATAAGATTATTTATTTTCAACAATATACTCCGTTTTTTACAGGGATTATATAATTTAAGGCAGTAAATTTTAAATATTTTTTAAAATAAGCCCAAAATCCCAAACCCACTAACATTAGTTATTCAATTAAAACGAGGTGCAATGTATTGCGCCTCTGCAATAAATAGCAGAAACTAAAATAACTATTTATACAATCCCTGCCTACTTCATCGGGTCTGGGGGGAGTTCAACCTTGGCTATTTCCTTTGTCCTTGGGTCAAGGACATAAATATTGCCGTTCACATCAGCATCCATTGCCGAAGGGTTTAAAAAATTCATGTTATCCCCCCTCATTTCCACAGTTCTTGCTTTCTTGCCGTCAAGCGAGATTAAAAGCAGGCTCTTTGAATACTGGATGGATACCGCCATAAAGGGTTCCGGAGTATTTTCAAATATCTTTATCTGCGGCCCGTGAATGGTGGAAGCTGTTCCTATTTCAAAAGACCTTATATATTTCATATCCGGGCTGAATACCTGCACCCTTCTGTTTATGGTATCCAGAACATAACGGTTCCTCTTTGAATCAAAGCCAACGTAACACGGCTGTGACATCTGCCCGCACGAGCTGCCCGTGGTTGTGGCGTAATAGCCCATAGGCTGCCCGTTAACATTAACAAATACAAGCAGGTTTTTCCCCGGCGAAGAAACCGCAAACATTCCTTTGTCATTTGAAAGCGCTATGCTTCTTGCGCCGTGAACAAAAGAATTAAAGACTATTGTCTTTATCTCATTACCTTCAAAATCAAACTGCCTGATGGTGTCTTTATTTACATCCATCACATAAAGCATGCCTGCCTGCTGGTCCAGTTCCAGATAAGTATGTTCTTTCAGGTTCTGCGGCCTGTCGTCCACCGCCCCAAACATCCCTTTTTTTGTTGCCATAGATATGGTTTTTTTAAGTTTATACGTGCCTTCCTGCCTTTCAAAAATATAAACTTTGTAAGCCATTCCGTCCGCTATAAACAGCCTTCCGCCGTCCAGCGACACCGCAATATCGCTTGGCGTGTCAAATTCCGCCTCGCATTTAATCTTTGTTATCTTTGCCGCGCGCAGCGGTATCGGCGTTTTATAATCAGTGTTTTTGCAGATGCCGGAAAAATTATCAGCCGGCTTAAATTCAAAACCGGGGGACACTGTTTCTACAGCGCTTTGGGCGCTTACCTTTGACAAAGCGGAAAAAATATTTGTCTTTTTATCCGAAGCTAATCTTACGGCCGCTTTCCTTCTTGGTTCATGCCTTGCAAATGAAGGTGCGTAAAGCTTGCCCCGAATAACAGCCGGTTTTATGGGCCCGCGTTCCACCACATACGAAGTGTTTCCCGTATTCCAATATTCCTTAAACGCGGCATAATACTGTTCATCAGAAAAATCATATACAAAAAATATCTGCCTGTGCATCTCGTTATATAAAATCTTCCCGTCCTTTACAAGGTTTTCTATGCCGGGTTTCATGCCAGCCACAGGCGCGGATAAAATGACAGATTTCCCTTTTAATTCATCCCTGTTTAAAACCGCTTCAAATACTTCCGGATCCATCCTTTCAAACCTTTTGCTGAAGCCATACAGGTCCGAAAGAAGGTTTAACATATGAAATTCCTTTGAAACAAGAACAATATTCTTCTTTTTACCCTCTTCAAGAATATATCTTACCGCTACAGCTTCAGCGGTATACGGCATTACTTTTGGCATATAAACATAAAACTTATAAGCGCTTAAAGCAATAATACCGGCCATCACCGAAACAATAACGGCCTTATAAATTTTTGGAGCGTTTTTACCTTTGGATAAAGCCGCCGCAAGCCTTGTAAGGCCAACCGCGGCAATTACCGCAAGTATGGGGGAAAGAAAAATAAGCCTTGTATTTGGCGGGTAGTTATACTGCACAATTGCGCCTATAAAAAACACAAGCGCCGCGTAGCCGACAAGCAAAAACCTTGCGCGCCAGTCCTTAAAGAAAGCCACAACAGCCCACGCAAGCCCTGCCAGTATTCCGGCCGCGCTTAACAAATCCGCTGTTCTGCCCGGCACATAGTGCGACATCATGTCCCTGTAGATAAAGGCAAAAAACGCGTGGAAATAATTCATTATCACGAATAAAGGCCTGTCCGCGGGGTTTGATATTTCGCTGCCGGTCACGAAAGACTGCATTGTAAGATGGTCAATAAACTTTGGATTTATAATAATAAATATTATCGTCCCAATAAACACAAGAATCCCGGGCACAATCCTGTTCCAGGAATACTGCTTCCTTAAAGGATGAAAAAACCAGTATATTAACCCTAACACAGGAACAAGCCTTCCGGAATAAAAAGTGTAACACCCCATCCCTATTACCGCCGCCGCCATAAAAGTCCAGAAATATGAGTTCCTGCGTATGGCAAGTTCAATAAACAGGATGCCGGCCGCAAGAGGCAGTATTGAATGAATATTATTATGCGAGAGATGCGCGAAAGCAAGCACAGGAAGCGCGAAAGCAAATGCAACCGCCGCGACAGACGCTGTGGTTTTATTAAAGACCATTCTTACCCAAAGGTATAAAGGAATTATAGCCACCGCGGGTATTAACGCAGTGCTTAATTTCCATCCAAAAAAGGGATTAAAACGCATAAACAGCGACTGATATACCGAACTCCATACAGGATGATACCCGTATACCCCGTCTTCATAGAGCATTTTAGGCAGGCTGGAACCGGTTATCATACCCTTTGCATATTCATAGAACGCGTATTCATCTCCTATAAAGGAGTATCTCCACGATTTCCAGTCAAACATATATACCACAAGCATCACAAACGAGAAAATAAGAAGCCCGCCGAATTCTTTGCCTCCGGGAAAAGCATTCGTATCTTTAACCGGCTCATTTTTAAGGTCAAGACCGGCGAAATAAAGGCCGCAAATTATGATAAGAGAGAAAAACAGGATATTCTGCGCCACATAATGCCTGTTGTTAAGGAAAAGCCATATAAGTGTTACGTAACCCGCAACAACCAAAGGAATTGTCAGTTTTATTTTAAAACCGCCGCCAACATTGGCATTTTGTTTGATGTTTCCAGGAAGCTGCTTTATGAACCAGGCGGCGCACAGGATAAATATCAATAAATTAATTGTAAAATACGGGGGCAGCGCAAGGTCAAAACGCGCCACATGTATATATTCAAAAGGCAGTAAAATAAATGCGTAAAAATTGGAAAGCGGATGATTGATCCATGTAAATCCCGCCATTGATAAAAAAGCGGCGGTTCCGATTAAGGCCAGTATAACCATTTTTGCTTTTTTCCCAAGCTTTGCCGCGGCCTTAAACGGAAATGAAATGACGGCAAAAAGGAATTTAAACAGTTTCACGAATAAATTGGTTTTGGGCGGAGCTTCAGGTATTGTGACAACAGGTTCAATGACAGGCTGAACTTTTTTTCTGCGTTTAACAGAAACAGGACTGCCTGTTTTTTTTGCTTTTTTCTTCATTTTTCCCTCCAAAATTATAAAAAAATTTTCCCTAAAACTGCTGAAATTATAACAAAAAAACGCTTTGCGATAAAGTATTATCTGCCCCGTAAACAAGGCGTTTTAGGCGGTACAAAAACAGCAATCTTATAAAAAGTGAATTAAATCTTTCCCGGGATGTATTCCAGAAGCTCCAGCGTGTATGTTTCCGTGTCGGAATACATAAGGCCCACCCCTTCGCCGTACCAGGTTTCTTCTTTAAATACCTTGCCGTCCCCCCTGTCAATTTCACTTTTTACGATATACACATGTACCGGCTTGCCTGACAACAATACGTCTGCCTGTGAATCAAGCATAAATTTAGTTTTGCTCTGTACTTTTATCGGGAACAAACCCAGTAATTTCACGACGCCGGTGGATGTTTCCGTCCATGTCTCCCCTATTTTTGGCGGGAACTTAAGGTAATGAATTTCAGGCTGAAGTTCAACATCAAGAAAAATAATACTGAAAACCGGAAATTTTAAGTTCTTTATATAAGCGCCGTTTTTATCAAACCTTACAAGGTTGCCTTTATTTTCCAGAGGCACGCCGTAAAAATAATAATTATTCCCGTTTTCATTTCTGGTATATTCAATTAAACCAGTAACATTTAATACCTGCGACGGATTATCCTTATGCATTATCCTGAACTGCCACCTGTCCGTTTGGCTTAACGGCGACAGGCACTGCCAGTCTTTCGCTTTATCGGAAGTGTGCGCGCACCCTGTAAGCATGGTCTTTTTTAAATATCCAAAATCAGGGTCAGCAGCATTGACATCAGCGGACAGAGAAAAAAACATTAAAAGAAAAAAAGTTGTTTTTTTCATTTCAAAAGCGCGCATGGCCGCCTTGCAATAATTACCTTTACGCCTTTCCTTTTTATATAATCATTAATCAGAACCCGCAGGTCCGCCACTTTAAGCGGGTCAATTACAGCTGTGTGTTCAACGCCTATTGCCGCCAGAAGTTTTTCAAAATCCACGGCGCTGCCGTCAGCGCCTTTTATGCTTTTACCGGTTCCGGGATGCGGCTGCCTTCCGGTCATGGCGGTTGTCCTGTTATCAAGAATGATATTCAGGGTGTCAGCACCGTTATAAACCTGATTGATTATCGCGGTAACACCCGAATGCATAAACGTGGAATCGCCTATTACAGCCACAACTTTTTCCGGCGATTCGCCGGCTTTCTGCGCGCCGTAAGCGTGGCTTAATCCGCTGCCCATATCTATACATGTGTGCAGGGACGAAAAAGGCGGAAGCGCGCCGAGCGTGTAGCACCCTATATCGCCCATTACCGTAAGCCCCATCTCGTTTAACACTTTAAACACGCCCCTGTGTCCGCAGTCCGCGCATAATGAAGGCGGCCTTGGCGGCACGGCAGAAGCTGTTTTGGGCTGTTCTTTTTTATAAAAACTGTTTCTTATAATATCGGGATCAAGTTCGCCGATAAGCGGGAATATGCTTTTGCCTTCAAGATAAATCCCCTGCGTTTTAAGATAATCTTCTATATACGGCTCTGTTTCTTCAAGAACGTAAACTTTTTTCACTTTTGAAACAAAATCTTTTATCCTCTTTACAGGAAGCGGGTTTAAAAGCCCTATTTTAAAAATTGACTTTCCCGGAAAAACCTCTTTGGCATATTCATAGCAGACGCCTGAAGTTATAAAACCTATGTCAGTATCCGCCATTTCCTCTTTATTTAAATTCGTTATTTCGGCAAACTGTTTCATCTTATTATAACGGTCTATTAAAACCACTCTTCTTTTCTTTGCGTTCAACGGCATCATAACGTATTTATCCCACGGCACAGACAGCGGCTTCTTCACTTTTTCCGGCTTTAAAACTTCATCAATTTCAACCACGCCTTTAGCGTGGGCAATCCTTGTGGTAAAACGAAATAATACCGGCACATCAAACTGTTCGGACATTTCATACGCTTTTATCATAAAATCACGCGCCTCCGCGGATGATGAAGGCTCTATAACAGGCGCGTAAGCGAATTTTCCCAGTATCCTGTTATCCTGTTCATTCTGGGAACTGTGCATGCCCGGGTCATCGGCATTGGCTATTACAAGCCCGCCATTAATGCCGGTATAAGCAAGCGTCATGAAAGCGTCAAGCGCGACATTAAGCCCCACGTGTTTCATTGTGACAAGCGCCCTTACACCGCCTAACGAGGCGCCGGTTGCCGCTTCAAGCGCCACCTTTTCATTAATTGACCATTCCGCGTAAACATCATATTGTGAAAACGCTTCCAGGACTTCCGTGGAAGGCGTTCCGGGATAGCCAAAACCGCACGATACCCCCGCTTCATAAGCGCCGCGCGCTATTGCTTCATCGCCTGACATAAGTACTTTTTTCAAGTGTGCTCCTTAAATTATATGTCTTTTATTTCTTTTCCCTTTATTATCTTTATTCCTTTGTTTGTAAGCGCTTCAATACCGCGGTCTATATTATCAACCCTGAAAACCATTAAAGCGTTATTGCCCTTTTTTTCCACAAAAGCGTACATGTATTCTATATTTACGCCCGACTCTTTAAATACAGCAAGCACGCCCGCAAGGCCGCCGGGCTGATCAGGTACTTCCACAGCTATTATTTCCGTGGTCTTAACCACAATGTTATTTCTTTTAAGAGCGTCCATCGCTTTATCATTATCATTAACAATCATCCTTAACACGCCAAAGTCCGCTGTTTCCGCAAGTGACAGCGCGCGGATGTTTATTTTCGCGTCCGCCAGTGTATCCATTACGTCAAAAAGCCTGCCTTTTTCATTGGAAAGAAAAACAGAAAGCTGAACTATTTTCATGATAGCCTCCCCATTATAGGTTCCTCTTATCTATTATGCGTTTTGCCTTTCCTTCGCTTCTGGCTATTGTCTTAGGCTCCATTAACTTCACTTTTACGCTTACACCAAGGACAGAATGAATTTCGTGCGCGATATCTTTTTCTGTCTGTTCAAGGACTTTTATTTCGTCGCTGAACATTTTTTCGTTCACTTCAACCTGCACTTCAAGCCTGTCCATGCCGTGTTCCGGCCTGTCCACAATAATCTGATAGTGCGGCTCCACGCCTTTAAACTTCATTATAACCATCTCTATTTCAGACGGGAATACATTAACCCCCCTTATTATAAGCATATCATCCGTCCTGCCGCTTACCCTTTCCATCCTTACAAGGCCGCGTCCGCATTTGCACGGTTCGGGAATTAATCTTGTGATATCACGGGTGCGGTATCTTAATAACGGAATCGCCTCTTTTGTTATGGTTGTAAAAACAAGTTCGCCTTTTTCCCCGGGCTTTACAGGTTCGCCGGTTTCGGGATTTATTATTTCCGGAATAAAGTGGTCTTCATAAACGTGAAGACCGTGCTTTTGCAGGCATTCATTGGCAACGCCGGGGCCTATTATTTCGCTTAGACCGTAAATATCAACAGCATCAATTCCCCACGCGTCTTCTATTTCTTTTCTCATATTTTCCGACCACGGCTCCGCGCCGAATATGCCGGCTTTTAATTTTATGTCTTTTCTTGAAATCTCCGGCGTTTCTTTTAATGTTTCCGCAAGGTTTAAAGCGTAAGAAGGCGTGCAGGTAAGGATTGTGGAGCCAAAGTCCTTCATTATTTTTAACTGCCTCTGCGAGTTTCCGCCTGAAACCGGGATAACTGTCGCGCCAAGTTTTTCCGCGCCGTAATGGACTCCAAGTCCGCCCGTAAAAAGGCCGTAACCGTAAGCGTTGTGTATCATATCGCCGGGGGTTCCGCCGGCCATTGCAATTGACCTTGCCATTACCGTTGCCCAGACATCTATGTCATTTTTTGTGTATCCGACAACGGTCATTTTACCCGTGGTCCCCGAAGACGCGTGTATCCTTACCACGTCTTTTTGCGGCGCGGAAAACATGCCGTAAGGGTAGTCGTTATCGCGCAGATCTGTTTTATATGTAAAAGGCAGCCTGACAATATCATCAACGCTTTTTATATCCGAAGGCTTTACTCCAAGGTCATCCATTTTTTTCTTATAAAATTTATTGTTATTATAAACACGTTCCACAGTCTTAACAAGCCTTTCTGACTGAAGCGCCTTTAACTGTTCTCTTGAATATGACTCTTCCGCGGAATAATAATTCATTTAACAAGCTCCTTTCCCTTTAAAAACGCCTTAACATTTTCATCCGTATATTTGCCGACGCGTTTTGTAAACGCCTCCCTGAAATCATTTTCGTTAAAATCAAGATACGCGCATAAAGCGCCTGTCATTACAGAACTTACAAATTTTATATTGCCGCCTTCTTTAGCCGCGGCAATCGCGTCAATATATTTTACATGCGGATGCTTAAAAACACCCTTTACGTCAGGATATTCCTGCTTTGAAAAAGCAAAAGAAGCGGGTTTAATCTGCTGTGTGTTCACAATAACTTTGGTTGAAGGGTTAATATAATCCTGCCAGCGCAGTATTTCCATTTCCTCAAAAGACGCAAGAAAATCAACCTCTTCCTTAAGCGGAAGCGGCGAATAGACCTTATCGCCGTAGCGGACAAAACTGTATACCACGCCGCCGCGCTGTGACATTCCGTGAATTTCTGATTTTTTTACGTCGTGACCCTTTGCAAGCGCCATATCGGAAATGATATCAGAACTGCTTACGATTCCCTGCCCTCCGACGCCGACAAGGAGTATGTTCATAATTTTAGCCAAAACCTGCCTCCATAAAATTAATAAATGTGATTATTTTACAACAGGAAAAATGAAATGTAAACAGATTATGGACCTTGCTTTGCGTTTTTCCCGGCAGTCAATGTGATAATCTGCAATAGCGGAGTCGGCAAAGCCGAAAGTTTCAAGCTATAAGCAATTAGGCATTTAAGCATAAGCGTAACAACTTTCGCAAACCAGCTTTCCACGATTACGCTTATGCTTATCTGCTTATAGCTTAAACAGCTTATCTTTCAGCCTTCACACCGCCCCTTTTTTCATTACCGCCTTTGCGCCTTTGGCGTTAGCGAAAGAAGCAATTTCACGCAGGTGTTTTTCATCCAGGCAAAGCCCTTTTCCCGTCTTATCAACCATAAACAGCACGCCTGCAATAAACGCATCGCCCGCGCCTGTTGTGTCAATTGCCTTGACTTTAATACCGGGCGAGTGAAAAAACACATCACCAAACTTAACATAACACCCGTTTTTACCCGCGCTGATAAATACAAGCTGATCCTCCCGAAACACGCCCTTTATGCCCTTCTTATCCGGAGTTTTGCCAAACAGAAATTTAAGTTCTGTGTCGCTTATCTTTATAATATCAGCGTATTTAAAATACTTTTTTATGTGCTTTTTTGCGGCATCATGCCTGCCTTCCCACAGATTAAGGCGCACATTCGGGTCATAGGAAACTATTTTGCCGTACTTTTTTGCAAGCTTAACGCCTTTTAATGTGGCGGCACCGTTATTCTTATACATTGTGCTGATAGAACCAAAATGCAGGATAGAACATTTTTTAATTACGCTTTCTTTTATTTCAGAAGGCATAAGCATTGTATCGGCAGAAGGATGTCCGTAAAAGGTAAAATCGCGCTCCCCGGATTTATCAAGAAATACAAAAACAAGGCCCGTCTTATAACCTTTGATTTTGTAAACACAGGACACGTCCACGTGATTTGATTTTACAAAACCGGTAAGAAAGCGGCCAAGAAAATCATCACCTGTTTTTGAAATTATCGCGGAGTCAGCGCCCCACCGCGCAAGGTTAACAGCCACATTTGAAGGCGCGCCGCCCGGCCGCAGTATATGGCCTTTGCCTTCAGGCACAAAATCCGCAAGTATCTCGCCTATACAGATTATTTTGGGCATTAAGTATCCTTATATTGAATTGCCGTTTATAAAATAGCCATAGGGCGGTTACCCGGTCATCAGTTTCTATCCCATAAACTGTTATCCCATATCCCATAGATAGAACAGCAGTTTAAGCTATAAGCAGTTAAGCAGAAGCGAAAGACAAACATCAGAACAAGATAGATTGAAACATAGACAAAAGATCAGCAAAAACGGCTCAATCTATAAATAATTTTCCCCGCTTATGCTTAATTGCCTATAGCTTAATTCGCTTTCTTTCCAAATCAACTTCCGCGGGCTAAAGACCCGCGGCTACCAGATCCAGACCGTACGCCGAGCTGCCGCCCTACCTGAACGTATGCTTTGACTCTTCCGCCACCCATTTTGTTTTCATGGCAATCATAAGTTCTTCATTGGTCGGAATTACCATTACTTTTACTTTGCCTTTGCTTATTGTCTTCTCTTTTTCTTTTGATTCATTCTTGGCGTCATCAATTTTTATGCCAAGGAAGCCAAGAGATTCGCAGACTTCTTTTCTGATTGCAACGGCGTTTTCGCCGATTCCGCCCGTAAATACAACCGCGTCAAGGCCGCCCATAGCGGCTGCATACGCGCCTATATATTTTGTGATTCTGTAGCAGAATATGTCTATAGCAAATTTAGCCCTTGCGTTATCATTCCTGGCAGCTTCCATAATTTCCCTTAAATCGTTAGAAACGCCGGATATGCCTTTAAGCCCGCTTTTTTTATTCAAAAGGTTGTCCATTCCGTCGGCATCAAGATGTTCTTTTTTCATTAAAAAAGTAACAACAGCCGGGTCCATATCGCCTGTCCTTGTGCCCATTACAAGGCCTTCAAGCGGAGTAAAGCCCATTGATGTGTCAAAAGACTGTCCGCCGTTTACAGCTGTTATGCTTGCTCCATTGCCAAGGTGGCATGTGATAATTTTTGTCTTTTTTATATCTTTCTTTAAAAGTTCCGCGGCCCTTTTTGACACATACTCATGCGAAGTTCCGTGGAAACCGTATTTTCTTACGTGGTACCTTTCATAAAGCTCATATGGCAGGCCGTATATGTACGCCTGTTTTGTCATGGTCTGATGGAAAGCCGTGTCAAAAACAGCCACCTGCGGAACGTCCTTGAATATCTTTTCGCACACTTCAATACCCGCCATGTTAGGCGGATTATGCAAAGGCGCTATTTCAAAACAGTCTGTAATTACCTCTTTAACACCCTTTGTAATAAGGGCGGATTTGCTGAATTTTTCCCCGCCGTGAACGACCCTGTGGCCTACCGCATCAACCTCTATTTTGTCCTTAAAAAGCCCTGTTTTCGGGTCAATTAAGGCTTTTTCAACGGCTTCAACAGCTGCGGTATGGTTTTCCGCTTTAATTTCTTTTACAACTTTTTCATCCTTTTTCATTTTATGCGTTTTAAAATTGAATTTTGATTTTTCTTTGCCTATCTCTTCAATGACGCCTTCAGCTAAAAGCACATTGTTCTTTTCCATGTCAAACAGCTTGAATTTCAGCGATGAACTTCCGCAGTTGATAACCATAACTTTCATATTATTACCTCCGGTATATTATTTTTTATTTGTGGTTCTGAAGCCTTACAACGTTGATTGCGGTTACATTAATAATATCGCTTGCCTTGCAGCCGCGCGATAAATCGCTGCACGGCCTTGCAGTGCCCTGATAAATAGGGCCGTAAGCTTCGGCTTTTGCAAGCCTTTCGGTAAGTTTATACGCTATATTGCCTGAATCAAGGTCGGGAAATATAAGGACATTTGCCTGCCCCGCAACCGAGGAACCGGGGGCTTTTTTGGCGCCTACAGCCGGTATTAACGCGGCGTCGCCCTGCATTTCGCCGTCTATCATCATTGACGGGTCTTTCTGTTTTGCAAGTTCCATTGCCTTAATAACCTTATCTATCCTTGCGTGTTTGGCGCTTCCTTTTGTGGAAAATGAAAGCATTGCCACTTTTGGTTCTTCTCCCATTAATTCCCTGTATGTATTTCCTGTTGTGACCGCAATGTCAGAAAGCTGGTTTTCATCAGGGTCAATTACAAATCCGCCGTCCGAATAAAACAGCACGCCGTCTTTGCCGAAAGATTTATCCGGAAGTATCATTATGAAGAAACTGGAAAGCGTTTTAATTCCGGGTTTCATGCCGATAAGATATATGGCGGCCCTTGAAACGTCAGAAGTGGTGTTAACCGCGCCTGCAACAAACGTATCTACAACGCCTTTTTTTACCATCATCGCGCCGTAATAGACGTCTTTTTTCATAATTTCCATTGCCTGTTCCGGGGTGACGCCTTTGGCTTTTCTCATTTCATAAAATTCATTTGCGTATTCCTTAATATCAGGCAGGTTTGCAAGGTCAAGTATTTTAACCCCGTCAAGTTTAAGATTTTTATTTTTTGCTATTTCCTTTATCTTATCCGGATTTCCCAGGATGGTTATGTCCGCAATCTTCATCTCCGCGCACTTTGCCGCGGCTTCCACTGTTCTTTCATCATTTCCTTCCGGAAGAACCACTTTTTTCGGGTCTTTTTTTGCTTTTTCGAACACTTGTTCCATGAATGATGCCATTGTCTTCTCTCCTATTATGATATGATTGTTATAAAAACAAATTGATTATAAATCTGAAACAAGGTTTTGTAAAGAAAAAACGGGTAAAAAGGTTGTAAAACATAGCACTTTAACGTAAACATAGCACATTAGCGAATTGAGCAATTAAGCTATAACGTAAACATAATGCCTTTGTTTTCGCTAATGCTTATCTGCCTATAGCTTATAACGCTATTTTTTTGTCTTCGCTAATGCTTATCTGCTTATAGCTTAAATCGTTATATTTCTAGCTAATTCTTAATTGCCTATAGCTTATAACGCTATTTTTTATGCTTTCGCTTCTGCTTATCTGCCTATAGCTTAATCCGCTATGTTTTACGCCTATCCTAAAAACGGATTATCCTTCATAAGGTAGTTCTGAACATAATCCTTAACGCCCTCTTCAAGTGTGTGTATTTTTCCGTTAAAGCCCGCGGCGCGGATTTTGTCTGTTTTGGCCTCTGTAAAATACTGGTATTTTTCCCTGATAGATTCGGGCATGTCAATGTACTCTATATTAACAGGTTTACCCATCGCGTTAAACGTGGCTTTTGCAAGGTCGGCAAAACTTCTTGCCTTCCCTGTGCCTGCGTTAAAGATTCCGGACAACCCTTTGTCATAAGCGTGCAGCGTCATGGCAACCGCGTCTTTAACATAAATAAAATCCCTTAACTGCCCGCCGTCTTCATAACCTTTTTTGTGGGATTTGAAAAGCTGAATCTTGCCTGTCGCGTTTATCTGGCAAAACGCTTTATGCACAACGCTTCTCATGTCGTCTTTATGGTATTCATTTGGGCCGAACACATTAAAAAACTTTATGCCCGCCATCTTTGATATGATTCCGCTTCTTAAAGCCCAAAGGTCCATAAGCTGTTTGGAATAACCGTACATATTAAGAGGCCTTAATGATTCAATCTTTTCGTGCGCGTCGTCAAAACCCTGCGCGCCGTCGCCGTATGTGGCGGCAGAACTTGCGTAAACAAACTTCTTGCCGTACTTTGCGCACCACTTGCCTGTGACCTGGGTGTATTTGTAATTGTTTTCAATAAGGAAAGACGCGTCTTTTTCCGTGGTCGCGCTGCACGCGCCCATGTGAATTACGCCTTCCAAAGAGTCACGAAGAAGTTTATCGTCATATACCACGCGCTTGATGAAACTCTCTTTTTCTTCATAATCCGAGAATTTAAGCCCGTTTAAATTTTTCCACTTTTCATCCGTACCAAGCTCATCCACCACGTGAATATCCGTAATCCCCCGCCGGTTAAGCTCCCAAATTATCGTGCTTCCTATAAATCCCGCTCCGCCTGTTACCGCTATCATAATATTCCTCCTGGTTATTTAATAATTTTAATTATTATACAACAAAGTGTGTTTTTGTTCTATTATTTCGTGGAATGATACGGAGGGTCGTAAGGTCGGAGGGTCGTAAGGTCGGAGGGTCGTAAGTAAAACCTCAACTGGGCAGCTGGGCAAAGACAAAAAATCGGAGAGTTGGTTTAGGTTTGATAGACGCGGTCTTAATACCGCGAGTTTTTCCATCAATTGTAGAGGCGCAACATGTTGCGCCTCGTTTTTAGAGACAGCGATTTAATTATCAGATATAGATTAAGCAAAAATACGCGCCTTAAAAGATGCTGCTGCGAAAATCGCTTTATTTACAAACAAATGCGAGAAACCCTATATTTTATTAGCATTTATTTTAACAATGTCACGAGTCAAGGCACGGTGTCAGTTTATTTTAAAAACTATTTCTCCGTTCTCATCCTCGCTTATTGCAGCTCCTAAAGGAAAGAATGGATAGTAATTATTATTTTGTTCAAAATCTTTTGAATCTACATTTTCACTTCTAGCGTTCCATGTATTACATTTCCATTCACAATCTCTATAAGTTTCTGCATTCTTTTTTATTGCATTACCATCTAAAGCATAAATTAACGATGGTAAAAATGATAAAATAAAAAAAATTAATCGCTTTTGGCTTATAGACATTTACTTTCTCCTTGAAACTTTTAAAACTCTAACCATACCAATACAGTTGATTTGATTTTTACAACAAATATTTTCAAAAAAGTACAAATCTCCGTCTTTGTTGAATATCATGCTTTCTTGCCAGTTCATCAATAACGGCTCCGGACGATTTTCACAATCATCCCTCCATTTATCTTCAACTCTATATTTCCAATCTCTTATTACGCCTAACATTTTGCCACAAGGTGAAACTTTATAAAAACCACGTTCATTCCCTTTCATCCCCACGGATTTAAAATATACATTTTGAAATCTATCTATATATATAAACGTAATGCTTTTTACCGAAGGAGAATTTTGAACAACTCTAAACTCACAGGACTCAGATTTAACATTAAAAACTGTCGGATATATTTCTTTAACCATTACGTTTAATGTATTTCTCGAGCCTTTTAGATTGTCTGTATTTTGTTGTAAATCTTTCCTTTTTATAATATCGCTTGGATCAATATACATAATCGCTTCTCTGGCACTTTGTCCGTCTGATTTTTCAGGAATGTTTATCTTTTGCTTCACTCTACCTTTTTCATCAATTTTTTCTATTGTGTTTTTGATAGTATTAATAATATATATTTCTCCCAAATATACTTCAAATTCATCTATCATTGAGTCAGCAATCCAGTGGTCACCCTGCAAATGAGCTTTTCTGGTATTATCAAAAGGAATATCAATCAGGTGTTTACCGTCGCTATTGAATTTCTGTATTCTTCCCATGTAAGGATCAAAAATATAAATAAAGCCATTTTCATCAATTTTTACATCAATATCCTGCTTTAAATCATCATCATTCAAATAAGCAAAATAGACTTTTTTCTCCAATTTCGCTTTATTAGCCTTTATATAATCCAGTTCCAGTATCGGGGCTTCGAGGATTACTTTTGCTTCGTACTTTTCCGGCAGTTTGTTTTCATCCACTTCCGACAGGTTAATTGTCACAACCTTTGTCCCGTCTTCTTTATATTCTGTCACAACCCCGGGAGACTGGATTTCGGTTTTGACGGTTTTAGATTCAACCGTCGCTGCGCCGCTGTCAGCTGTCACCGTGGAAACAGCAACAACAGGCGTTGATTCTGCCTGCGCGGTTTGGGTTACACCATTTTTTCCCTGCGCAAACAACAGACCTGCTGATATTACGCCTATAATATAAACCGTTAAAAGTATTTTTTTCATTTCTTCCCCTCCTGTTTTGTCTTCACCCATTCAAACTTAACATCCTCATTTACCTTAATATCACTCATTACAATATTGGTCTTTGCCTTTCCCTGCGGGGATGACATTTCCACTTCTGACTCTGCCGGCATTTCTATTTCCCTTTCCTTTACCTCTACTGCACCTGCGCCCTTGTGGCGCGGTACGGCTTTTATCTTATGCCTGCGTTTTACCGTTACATGTCCAAGTTTTTCCCCTGCTTCGTTATAAAATTCCTGCTCTTCTGTTATGCCCGAATCAAGGTTAATTTTTTCCACCCTTTTGGCTATCATATGCCTTTTAATATTCTCTTTTTCATCTCTTAATTTTTGTAAATACTTCTTCTTTATCTTCTTGTCCTTCCCGTTCTTCGCCGGGGTTTCTTCCGCTATCATAATATTCCTGTCAAATCCCTCTTTCATCAGCGCCATCTTCTTATTTTCATATTCCACAACCGCTTTATTCCCAAAAAATTCTTTTTTTACCCTTACCTTATAATCCGCGGTTTCAGCTTCTTTTACCCTTAAATCTTTAAAATGTTTGGCGTCAGATGATTTGTTCCCGTCTTTATCGGCAAACATTGTGTTAATTGAAGACCCGCCAAAACTTCCCAATCCGGCGTACTGTGACATAATAGCGTCTTTTTCTTCCGGGGTTAGCGTGAATGTTTTTGTTGTGCCGTTGGCCATTAAATAAGTAACCGAACCCGCCGCAGTATCCACCAAAAACTGCATCTGCAAAGCGCCTGTGCCGGTTATCATAACTTTACTATCGCCGTTTTCATTGGTCTGCATAACATAATCATAATCAAGCGTTTTCTTTATCCCGCCAAATTCAGTTTCAGAAGACACAGACGCGGCAAATGTCTGCACGCTGTCCTGATACCCCTGCTGTGCCGCCGCCACATCCGCAATAGTCAAATCTTCCGCGTATAAAAAAACAGAAAATATAAAAAAAGACATGAATAGTACCAAAAGTTTTTTCATATTTTTTACTCCCAAATTATTTTGTGCGAAAAACGGTTAACAGACAGCGCCCTCCCGCCGTGTACCCTCCGCATAATTTCAATTATTCTAAACCATTATCGTATATTGTCAACGGTAAAAAATATTGAACCCATAAACTTTTATCCCATATCCCATAGATAAAAATCGAGGGACAGATGTACAGAGGGACGGAAGGTTTGGTAGACGCGGGTCTTTAGCCCGCGGTTGAAGCGAGCGTACGAGCGGAAATCCCTGCAATGAAGCGAATTTATGAGCGAAAGAAGCAGGGACAGTTAAAAACAAAACACGCGACCTAAAAGGACGCGGCTACCAGAACAAAACATAAAGGCCGGACAGCGCGGGAGCGCTGTCCCTACAAATTCAAATACGTAAATTCAAAACAAAAACAAGACGCAACATGTTGCGTCTCTACATCAGAGAATAAAACAAACCCCTTAAACCTCTTTTATTACCACCAGCTTTCCCATCTTCCTTAATTTCTCCGCAAGCATGTTTATTATCACCGCTCTTGGCAGTATTCCAAGCTGTGTAAACGCAATATCATCATGCCCGGGGTTTTCAGCTTTTCCCAGATAAATATTAATGACATCGCAGACCCTTGCAAGCACGGCAATTTCCGTCACGCACGATTCTTTATCCAGCTTTATCCCTTCCAGGTCTATTATGTTATACAGCTGGTTCAATACAACCGCCCCTTCAGTTACCACCTCAATGCCTTTCATGATGTATTTGGGAGGCCTGAAAAATCCGGAATACGTTTTGGTAAAGCCGACATTAATCCCGGTTTCCCTGGAAATAATATCCGCGGTTGTGGAACCGCATATAATCTTTATGCCGTCGGCGCGCATAAATTCACGCGCTGCCGCCGCGTCATTTTCACGGGCAGACGGCGGCCCTGTTATTATGTTCATGACCCTGCCTTTTCTGCAGGAAAAATACGCAGCGCTTGCGTCATCGTGAAGATAACCGCCGGAAAGCGCGGAAGCCCTGTTTATCAGCAGCTGCGGAATATCTTTTTCAGTGAATCCCAAAGCGTGGTTCGCGTTTACAAATTCCCTTACCCCTTCTTCTGTCCAGCCAAAAGGCAGCTCCCTTCCCATTCCCGCCTGCGTAATCCCGTCAGTCATCACAAGCAGCCCGTCACCCTCTTTTAAACGTATATTAAGTTCTCCTGTGACCTGTCCCTGCGTAAGGGTAAATTTCATCTTGGGCACATACGCCTGTTTATTGGTTATTAAAACAGGTCCGGGCGCGTCATAAGTAAGCACAGACGCGGTGCCGTCATTAAGTATCCTGACAACCGTAAACGCGGCATACACGGCATTTTGTGTTTCTTTTGCCCTGCGCGCTGTTTTAATTACTGTCCCTGCAGCTTCCTTCACGCTGAAACCCGCTTTTATCATGCGCATCACCGAAGCGCACGACATTGCCGAAGCAACAGAAGCTTTTATTCCGGAACCAAGTCCGTCGGCCAGCACGGCAGTTACAGCCTGCGCGTCCCTGAAAATTTCAAAATAATCCCCGCACGCGGAATAACCTGTTTTAACCGCGCATAAATTATGGCATTCTGTGTAAAGCACGCCTGTTTTATCTTCTGTTTTCATCTTTACCGCCCGCGGCAATTACAAGCCTGTGCAGAAGTTCCTCGCTTTTCGCGGTGTTCTCGCCAAGATAAAGCGCCATATCCTGCGCCATCTTAAGCTGATGGTCAAGCAGCTGTTTTGCCTGATTAATTGTCTTTTCCTTAAGTTCAGCCAGCCTTTTATCCGTATTTGTAAGCCTTGTAAGGTCAACAAAAATGCCCACGTAATAATTCTCTTCCTTCATCCTGTAAAAAATCTGGTGGCACGTAATTCCGGCTTTGGGATGCGCGGCTGTTTCCTGTATCATTTCTTCTGTTTCAGACGCAAGCTTTTCAAAAGGAAGCGGGTCAATTACTTCAGAAATTTGCGCGCCCTGCCTGCCCGCGCACCGAAACATTGCCACAAACGCCGCGTTCATTTTAATTATGTTCATTTCCCTGTCAACTATCACTATGCCGTTGGGGCTTGTTTCAATAATCCTGTCCGTTCTCTGTTCCGCAAGCCTGCGCATGACAGGAATACACATTTCCGGTTCCGCCATCCCTTTTATGACAGCCGCGGCTTTTTCCCTGCAGCTGTTATATCCGCATGCGCCGCAGTTAAGCCTTAAAGCAGGATTGCCTTTTCCGGTTTTTTCAAGCATCTGTTCAATTTCCGCGTCTGTAATGTCCGCGCCGGATGCGCCTTTAAAAGAGAATTCAGCCCTCATCACGGGTTTAAAATCAGCTTTTGTATTTACAGGGGCGGATTCAATGTATTCAGCAAGCCGTTTTTTCGCGGTATAAAAATTAATTTCTTTTCTTCCGCCCGGCCCTTTTACACATCCGCCTTTACAGAATAAAGGCTCCATAATAATACCTTCATTGCTTTCAGCAACATTTTCCATGGCCTCTTTAATTTCCGCGTAACCTTCAGGAACGCAGTAATTAACAGACGGCAGCGCTTCGCCATAAGCTGTTTTTAAAAGCCCTCCGCCAAGCGGATACCATCTTGCGCTTCCCTTTACCGCGCCGTCAAAAAAACTTTCTTCGCAGTTTTCAAGTTTAATATCCTTTTCTTCAAACATCTTTTCAATCTCTTCAAAAGTAAGCACCGCGTCCAGAAGGCCCGGATATTTTAAAGCTTCTTTTTTCTTTGCTATGCACGGCCCTATAAAAACAGGCTTTATTTCACCGGAGTATTTTATAAATAACTCATTGGCGTGCTGAACCATAGGCGATACAACCGGCGTCAGCAGCTTAACCGCATGTCTGCTGTATTTTTCGGCATATTCCGTAAAAGCCGGGCAGGCGGTACAGATATGCTTTTCTTTTAAATTACCTGCCAGCCTTTTCACGTTCATGGAAACGTCATACGCGTGTTCCGCGGTTTCTTCAACAAGCTTAAAACCAAGCCTTCTTAAAGCGCCAATAAAACGCAGCCTTTCCCATTTATCATAAAACGCGGCAAAAGACGGCGCAACCAATGCAGCCGCATTGCCGCTTTCCAGCGCAAGCTTTGCCGCTTCTATCCCGCTTAAATACGCTTTTGCCTTCTGCGGGCATTCCCTAATGCACGTACCGCAGGCAATACACAGGCTTGCATCCACCTGCGCCTGCCCGTCTTTCATCTTAATGGCTTTTACGGGGCATACTTTAAGGCACCTGTAACAGTCCATGCACTTTGCAGTAAGCGTGAAAACAACCTGTGTATCGTTCATATAACACTTCCTCTTTGCGTTATCAGACCGCAGCTTTTAACTTACTTTCAATTTCTTTTATCACTGCTTCCAGATCGCCTTTTTCAATAACTTTTTTTCCCACCCTTACAACAGGGCCCCTGTCGCACCTTTCAAAACAGAATGTAGCCCTTACCTCTGTTTTGTCTTTAAGCCCGTTTGCTTCAAGATGCGCCACAATTTTTTTCATCATGTCCTGCGAACCCCTTATAAAACACCCGGTACCAAAACACACTTCAATTTTTAAAGCATCCGGAGTCTTGCCGCCGCATACTAAAATACCCTCAGAATCAGTCCTTTTTCTGTTTTTATATGCCGTGTGCAGAAGTTCGTGCGCCTTTTTATGGTCATTGAAACCGTGATTCTCATATAGTTCTTTTATATAAGGATTTTCCTGAGATTTGTGAAGCTGCTGCATTTTATCGTTTTCATAGATACCTTTTGTTCTGTCTTTTCTTATGTCACTTTCTTTATAACATGGCTGGCCGGCGCCGCCTATGCATCCGCCCGGACACGCCATTACTTCCACCAGGTCGTACTTTTTTCCGCCCTTTTTAACGTTTTCCAGCATCTTTCTGGCGTTCATAAGCCCGTGAACAATAGCCAGATTATACGTCCTGCCGTTAAGTTCCACGGACAACTCCCTTATCCCGTCTTCGCCCCTTGCAGTTTTAAACTCGTAACCTTCAAGGGCTGTGCCTGTCGCCTTTTCAGCCACATAACGCAGAACCGCTTCTGTTACGCCTCCGCTATTTCCAAAAATAACGCCCGCGCCTGTCTTATAACCCAAAGGCATATCAAAAGATTCCGGCGTAAGGTTCTTAAAATCAATTCCGCATTCGCCTATCATACGCGCAAGCTCCCTTGTGGTAAGCACATGGTCCACATCCGGAATATTGCCTTTTATAAATTCCGGCCTTTTGGCTTCAAATTTTTTCGCGGTGCACGGCATTATGGATACAACGCTTAAATCCTGCTGCCTGATATTCAGCATTTTGGGAAGCGTGTCCCTTGCCACGCTGCCGAACATCTGCTGGGGCGACTTGCAGCTGGAAAGGTTGGGCAAATATTCCGGATAATACTGTTCCGCGAACTTCACCCAGCCGGGGCAGCAGCTTGTAAACTGAGGAAGTTTTTCTCCTTTTCCCGCCCTTTCAATAAATTCATTTCCCTCTTCAATAACAGTCAAATCAGCGGTAAAAGAAGTGTCGTACACTTTATCAAAACCCATCATCTTAAGCGCCGCCACAATGCGCCCTGTGACCGCTTCGCCGGATTTTAATCCGAACTCTTCGCCAAGCGCAACCCTGACAGCCGGCGCAATCTGCGCTATAACCGTCTTTTCCGGATTATGTATGTCTTTCCACACGCTTTCAACTTCGCTTTTTATTACAAGCGCGCCGGTCGGGCATACCCTTGCGCACTGGCCGCAGTTTACGCATTCAACCTTATTCAGATCTTTGCCAAAGCTTGGCACAACTTCGCACTTACTGCCGCGGAAAGCAAAATCAATGGCGCCTATCCCCTGGACTTCGGCGCACATCCTGACGCAGTCGCCGCAAAGCACGCACTTGGAAGGGTCCCTTACTATGCTGTACGCGGAATCATCAACGGGTTTTTCCGCCGCTTTCTTTTTAAACCGCACCTCTTTTATTCCAAGCCGCCTGGACAAAGTCTGAAGCTGGCAGTGCTCGCTTTTCCTGCAGGTCACGCAGTCGTGGTTGCCGTTGGCAAGCAGAAGTTCAACAATAATTTTTCTCATATTCCTTATCTCTTCTGTATTAGTCTTAATCTTCATGCCCGGTTCCGGTATGGTGGAACATGCCGGCTGAAGCCCCCTGCCTTCCACTTCCACCATGCACAGCCTGCACGCGCCGTATACGGAAAGCTCCGAATGGTAGCAGAAAGTGGGCAGTTCTATGCCCGATTTTCTTATTATTTCAAGAAGGTTCTTTTCTCCTTCGCACCTGACATCCCTGCCGTCAATTAAAACATTTGTGTTGTCCATATTAATTGCCTCCTTTAAAATTAATCGCTTTAAACCTGCAGGTATCTATACATACCCCGCATTTAACGCACTTGCTTTTATTTATTACATACGGCTCTTTAACTTTTCCTGTTATAGCTCCTGCCGGGCACACTTTGGCGCACAGCCCGCAGCCCTTGCATAATGCCGGCGTTATAACAACATCCATCAGCCCTTTGCATTCGCCTGCCGGGCATTTTTTGTCCTTAACGTGGGCCTCATATTCTTCGGGAAAAAAGCGCATTGTGGATAAGACAGGATTGGGCGCCGTCTTTCCAAGCATGCACAGCGAGCCTTTATTAATGGCTGCCGCAAGTTCCTTTAAGACAGGTATTGCATTTTCCTGCGCTTTGCCTTCGCATATATCATTCATAATCCACAGCATCTGCTTTGTGCCTTCCCTGCACAAAACGCATTTGCCGCAGCTTTCGTTTTGTGTGAACTGCATAAAATATCCCGCAATTTTAACCATACACGTGCTTTGATTCATAACAACAAGCCCGCCCGAACCCACCATTGCGCCTGCATTTTTCAGATTTTCAAAGTCCAGCTGCAAATCAAGGTGTTTGGCGGTAAGGCAGGCGCCCGAAGGCCCGCCAATCTGCACGGCTTTAAAATTTGCCTCATCCACTTTCCCGCCTTCGCCTGTCACGCCTCCGGCTATTCCAAATATAATCTCCCTTAAAGTGGTGCCGAACGGCACCTCTATAAGCCCTGTATTTGCCACCTGGCCTGTAACAGCAAATGTTTTTGTCCCCGGGGAAGTTTTTGTCCCCATCTTTTTATATTCCTGCGGGCCGTCGCGCAATATAAGCGGAACGGTTGCCAGAGTTTCCACATTATTAATTACCGTAGGTTTATCCCAAAGGCCTTTCTGCGCCGGAAACGGGGGTTTGGGTTTTGGCATCCCGCGCTTTCCTTCTACGGACGCCATAAGCGCGGTTTCTTCCCCGCATACAAAAGCGCCCGCGCCTTCCATTACGCTTAAATTAAATTTTCCGCCTATGCCAAGCATTCGTTCCCCTATAATTCCGGCTTTTACCGCGTCAGCCACGGCTTTTTTCATCCTTCTTACCGCAAGCGGATATTCAGCCCTTACATAGACAAAACCTTCATCCGCGCCTATCGCGTGCGCTGCAATAGCCATACCCTCTATTACGCTGTGCGGATTGCCTTCCATGACGCTTCTGTCCATAAACGCGCCCGGGTCGCCTTCATCCCCGTTGCATATAATGTACTTTTTTTCATTTTTCTGAATTCTTGTAAGGTCCCACTTTTTTCCCGTGGGAAAGCCGGCGCCGCCCCTTCCGCGAAGCCCGCTTTCAAGTACATCGGCGCAGACTTTGGCGGGATCATCCTTAAGCGCTTTTTCAAGGGAAGCGTAACCGCCGGATGCTATATATTCCGTTATATCTTCAGGGTCAATAACGCCGCACTGCTTTAAGACGTATCTGTGCTGTTTTCTGTAAAAATCAATTTCCGCCTTGTTGACGCACACTTTGCCGTCCGCCGGATTCTTGTACAAAAGCCTTTCTATAACAATACCTTTTTCAATTGTGCTTTTAACAATTTCTTCCGCGTCTTCGGGTTTTACTTTTGTGTACAGAATATCTTCCGGCATTATGGTGACAAGCGGTCCCATCTGGCAGAAGCCCTGGCATCCGCTTTTGGTTAAATGATTTCCGCCTTTGTCATCATGTTTAAGTTCAATTTCAATTTTAATACCTTCTTTTTCCGCAACCGCCTTAACCGCGTCAAACAGCTTAAGGGCGCCGTTGGCAACGCAAGCCGTGCCCGCGCAGATTATAATTCTGCGCTCTTTTAACTTTGCCCTCATTTCATAATCTTCCTTAACTATTTTTAAATTCACCGCCTCAATTGTCTGCATTGTTTTCACCCTCTTTCTTTATGATATTGCCAAGGACTTCCGTAATTTTATCCGCGGTCATCTGGCCGTAAATGTCTTCATTTATAACAACTACTGGCGCAAGGCCGCACGCCCCAAGGCACGACACGGTTTCCAGCGTGAAAAGCATGTCATCGGTCGTATTTTTAGCCTGTGTAAGTTTAAGTTTCTTTCTGATGGCGTCTATAAGAGCTTCGGAACGCTTAACATGGCACGCGGTCCCGTCGCAGACCTTGATGATGTATTTGCCTTTTGGCGCAAGGGCAAAATGCGAATAGAATGTGGCAACACCGTATACCCTTGCAGGCGGAATTTTAAGGCATGTCGCCGTAAAATCCATAATCTCTTCAGGAAGATACCTGTATTCATCCTGAATTTCCTGAAGTATGGGAATTAACCTTGCCGGATTCGCCCCGTTTTTTTCTATTATTTCCATTACCTTTTCAAACTTTTTCTGCATTTCAAGTGTTTTCATGATGTTCTCCTTTGTCTTATAAATTCCTGTTATTTTTCTTTCTGCTGCTTGATTCTCTGCGATAAGACCGCAAGCGATGACGCCAGATTCTCGTTTTGCACAACCACATCCGCCGGAACGTTAAGCCTTACAGGAGCAAAATTCCACAGGGCTGTAATTCCGTTTTTAACAAACAAATCCGCCATCAGCTGCGCGCTTTCGGCGGGTACTGTAATGATACCTATTCCTATTTTATTTTCTTTAACCAGCACGCCTATCTGTTCGGGCGGATAAACCTTCCTTCCTGCCACTTCTTTTCCATGCTTCTTTTTGTCCTGATCTATCCCGGCGATAATATCCAGCCCGTAATTTTTAAATCCCTGATAACTTAAAAGCGCTTTTCCAAGGTTTCCAACCCCCGCAATAACAGCATTGGACATTTTGTTCCAGCCAAGTATGTATTCTATTGCTTCTATTAAAAGCTCCAGGTTATACCCTATCTTTGGCTTTCCGGAAAGGCGCGTGTATTCAAAATCCTTTCTTACCTGAATAGGTATCAGGTTTAAATCATTTGCAACCGCTGTTGTGGATACATAAACAATGCCTTTCACGGATAAAGACTTAAGGTAATTGCAGTACGCCGGCATCCTTCTAAGCGTTGGTACCGGTATTGACTGTCTGTCTATCTGCGTCATTTTGTTCCTCCTTTTACTAATCTTAATAGATAATTTTTTATCAATATAAATATATCTATTTAAGTCTATTCTGTCAAGTGCTTTTTTTCACAATGATTAGAATAAGTGTTAGATATTATTGTTTTTATGGGATTTATATAAGATTTTCAATTGCCGGTTTTTTCGTTTTGTTTATATAAAATCAGATGGTTTGTATGTATTTAATCCCCTGCCCCACACGCAACGCGTGTAAGGTTCTATACCGGTGACGGATTTACATCACCGTTTTTGCTTTAAATACGCTTCCACTGACCTGTCGTATGTTTTTTCGGCTTCTTTTGAAAAATAACACGCGGGAAGCTCCCTCATTTTTCTGTGATAATGCAGACATTCGCAGCATTTCCCTTTTCTTTCACAGGGGTAGGTGCAGCTGCACATCTTCAGGTTTTTTTCAAAATTATCACAGGCCATTAAAACCTCCTGAACGAGGCATAACATGTTAAGCCTCTACAATTAAAAATTAAATTGCGCTGATAAATCCAAAACATTTAACTGCCGCACCTTAAAAGGTGCGCCTACCAAACCTGTCCCCTGTTATTATCCTTCAGCTTTCAGTATTATATTCTTCTTGTACTTAATCTCATACTCATGAAGTTTTTCTATGTAATCAGACTGAAGTTTTTCCTTTATCTTTTCCGGCACTACCACGGCAACGTTTTCTTCCAGCATTTTTTTGCATTCGTACTTGATCTTCTTCATGTATTTAATGCAGATATTTTCATCGGTAAGTATCCTTCCGTGGCCATTGCACTTTGGGCACTCTTCAAAATAAATATCTTCCACCCTGCGGCTGTCGCGCTTTCTTGTAAGCTCCATCAGTCCAAATTCGCTTATATTGCCCACTTTGTGGTACATCTTGCTTTTAGCAAGCTCCTGTTCCATTACTTCTTTAACTTTTTTCCTGTTCTCTTCGGACTGCATATCAATAAAATCAATGACAATCAGGCCGCCTAAGTTGCGCAGAATTATCTGCCTTGCTATCTCCCTTGCGGCGTGCAGGTTTACCGCAAGCAGGCTGCTTTCCACATCTTCCGCCCCTTTAAACTTGCCGCTGTTGATGTCAAAAACAGTAAGCGCTTCCGTAAGGTCTATTTTTATGTATCCGCCCTTTTTAAAAGAGACTATATTGCTGAAAATTCCGTCCACCTGTCCCTGAAGGCCGTAGTATTCAAACAGCGGGTCATTTCCTTCATAAAGGTTTAAGTCAACCGTCCTGTTATACGCGGTTTTAAGATATTTTTCCATCTCTTCATATATTTCCCTTGAATCGGTGATAATTGACGAAGTGTTTGAATCCAGATATTCCCTGACTATCTTAACCGGAAGGTTCTGTTCGCAGTATACCTGCGCCGGCGCGCGCGATGAATCCGCGGTTTTTTTTGTTATTTTCCACCTCTCATGAAGCATTCTTATTTCTTCATGAAGGGCCGCGGCATCCGCGCCTTCAGCCTGCGTGCGCGCTATGATTCCATAATCCCCGGGTATATCGGCTTTTGCTTCCGCAATTATTGTTTTTAACCTGTCCCTTTCCGCGTCATCAGAAATCCTTCTGGAAACACCCGTCTGTTTTAAATACGGGCTGTATACAACGTAATAACCGGGCAGCATAAGGTTTGTGGTAAGCCTGGCGCCTTTTGTCTGGTATGGTTCTTTAATGACCTGCACCAGAATTTCCTGCCCTTTTTCAAAAATCCCGGTAATATTGTCCTGCGGTTTTATCACGGCGGCTTCGCTTACATCATCAAGCATTCCTGATTCCATTATGTTGGAAGAGTCAAAATACTCCCTTTCAGATAAAAACGCCGGTTTTGAATCGCCTATATCCACAAAAACAAAATTCATTCCCGCCACAAGTTTTTCTATTTTTCCCTTATAGATATTTCCGGCTTTTGCATATACCTTTTTTTCTATAAAGAAATTGGAAAGTTTTCCGTCTTCCGCAATCGCGACCGACGTGTCGAAATCTTCCGAGTTTATGTATATTTTTTTCACTATTTTTCCGCCTTTATGTATTCCCTGTATATGTTCTGCAGTATACCCAGGGCAATCATTGTCACAACAACCGATGTCCCGCCGTAACTTAAAAGCGGCAGCGTTATTCCGGCAACCGGCATTATTCCCATATTCATACCGACATTAACAAAAAACTGCGCGAATATCATTGTAACAAGCGCGCCGCCAAGCATTTTCCCGCCTGAAAACCTGCACAATTTTATAATTTTAAGGGCTTCCATAATTAAAAACAGGTATATTCCAATTATTATCATCCCGCCCCATAACCCGAACTCTTCGGCAAGCACGGCATAAATAAAATCCGTGTGTTTAATAGGGATAAAATTAAGCTGGCTTTGGGTCCCTTTTTCCCAGCCTTTTCCCGATACCTGCCCGGAACCAACGGCAATCTGGGACTGAATGACATTGTACCCGGACCCCAAAGGGTCAAGGTGCGGATTTATAAAAGTATGCAGCCTTTGTTTCTGATAATCATGCATAGTGTAATAAGCAACAGGAAGCAAAAGCACCCCTATTATCAGAATTACAGAGAGTTTTTTTACCGGTATATTTCCCAGAAACAATATCGCAAGCGTCATGGGAATAAGCAGAAGAGAGCTTCCCAGGTCAGGCTGTTTTAATATAAGAAAAAAAGGAACAAGCACTATTAAGAATACCAAAGCAAGATTTTTAAGCGAAAAAGCGTCTTTTCCTTTTATAACCAGAAACCTGACAACCGTGGCAGCCACAACAATTTTCATGAACTCGCTGGGCTGGAACCCGTATCCTCCCAGTTTAAGCCATCTTTGCGCGCCAAGCGATGTATGGCCGGCGATAAGCACAAGAAGCAGAAGAAATATAAATATTACAAAGAGATAGTTTGCCGCGGCTATGACAAGATTATAATTTACATTCGCAAGGATTATCATCAGGATAAAACCAATGCCGTACCAGGCCGCCTGTTTCGTAAAAAAAATCTTGGACGTGTCGGGTTCTGCGCTGTAAATGCCAAGCAGTCCTATTGTCATCAACAGTATCGTGGCGCCCAGGATTACCGGGTTCATATTCTTTGTATACTGGCGCATCTGTTCCGCAAACTTAAAAATTCCCCTGAATTGTGCCATCTACAACTCCTTTAAGGTCGTAAAATAAAAATTAAGCAGTTCTCCCGCTATAGGCGCCGCCGCTTCGCCGCCGCCGCCGCCGTGTTCCAGCATTACAAAAACAACAATTTCAGGATTATTAAACGGCGCGTAGCACGCGAACATGGCGTGGTTATCCCCGTGGACGTTCTGAACAGTGCCGGTTTTGCCCGCCACTTCAATTCCCCTTACCTGCGCGGCCTTGCCGGTTCCCGCCCAGTTTGACACAACACGTTTAAGCGCGTCCTGCATTATCTTAATATTTTCCTTTTTAACATCCAGTTCAAACAGTTTTTTCGGCTCCGGATTCATGAAAACCCGCCTGTTATCCATCGTCACGGCTTTTAACAGCCTTGGCTGCATCGCGTAACCGCCGTTTGCCATGGCCGCCATAATATTCAGTATTTGAATGGGAGTGCTTGTTATATATCCCTGCCCGATGGCCATCATAACCGTATTCCCGGGAAACCACGGAGTTCTTGATATCCTTCTTTTCCATTCCCTTGTGGGTACAAGGCCTGTTTTTTCTCCCGGAAGATCTATCCCTGTTTTCTGGCCAAGCCCGAACATTACGGAGTATTTATAAAGCAATTCAACCGTCATTTTAAGGGATACTTTATAAAAATAAACGTCGCATGACTGTTCTATAGCCTTGTAAAAACTTACCCATCCGTGCCCCGTCCTTTTCCAGCATTTATACGGCCAGGTTTTAATCCAGTATATGCCTTCGCAGAAAAACGCGTCGTCTGTTTTTACTATATTCTCATTTAAGGCTCCGGAACCGGTCACAATTTTGTAAATTGATCCCGGCGAATAAAGCCCCTGAACAGCCCGGTTATTAAGCGGGTTTGCTTTATCCCTTAATATTTTCTTCCAGTATTTTATGTCTATGCCGCCGCTGAAATAATTAAGGTCATAGTCCGGTTTTGAAGCCATGCAAAGAATATCGCCGGTTTTAGGCTCCATCGCTATTATGACGCCGTTCTGATCTGCATTTTTGAGCTGCTGCTCCGCAAACTTCTGCAGCCTGAAATCAATCGTAAGCACAAGGTTTTTGCCCTGCTGTGATTCCACTTTTTCCGCGATTCTTTTCTGCCTTCCCATGGCATCGGTGACTATATATACAAGTCCGTCTTTTCCCCGCAGATGTTTATCGTAATAATTTTCTATCCCTGTCTGCCCAATTATGTCGCCCATCCTGTAATCTTTATACTTTGTGTTTTTCATCTGGTTCTGGGTAATTTCCCCTGTATAGCCGATTACATGCGACGCAAGGCTGCCGAAAGGATACTGCCTTTGAGGATCCTGCAGAATGGTAATTCCGTTTATTTCCACGGTTTTCTCGGTCAATTCGGAAAGCTGTTTTAAATTCAGCGCCCTTTTAAGAATTATCGGTTCAAAGACATGCACCCCGCTGGCTGCAAGCTTTTCTTTAATTTCAGAAACATCCAGCCCAAGCACACCGGCAACTTCCTGTAAATTTTTTTCAAGTTTGCTGTTTGTGTTAAAATAAAACGGAATGATGCCCGCGGAATAAGCCGGCGAATTTGTCACCATCGCCCTGTAATTTCTGTCGTAAATATATCCCCTTGGCGCGGTTTCCCTGACAAAGGTAATGCTGTTGGATTCCGCAAGGCCTGAATAATAATTACCTTTTATTACCTGAAGGTAAAAAAGCCGGCTCGCCAGGACTATAACCGCTATTCCCGCGATCCAGCCGTAGAATTTAACCCTTAAGAAATTCCGGTATACGCCCTTTATATTTTCGCGGATGTCGTCTTTAACCATCTTGATCCTTCCCCGTTATAAATTTCCGCCATCTTAAGGGCAAACACGCCGGTAATCGCCGTGGCAAAAAAAGGCCTGACGGCTGAAAACGGAAAAGCCTGCGAACCTATCCCCCAGTAGAAAAATGAAGCCGAAAGCCACTGCAAAGAAACCGCCGCAGCGGCGCCGCAGGTAATTATGACAGCACGCGCTATAAAATTTTCTTTGTAAAAATTGGCATATATGAACTTAAAAACAAAATAAGTAAGTATTCCCGCGCATAACCCGCCGCCAAAATGCGGAAGCGTCAGCGCGTCCATGTATAAATACATAATAACCGCGGCCAGCGCGGCGGTTTTATCTTTTTTAAACATAACAAGAATGCTTATCGTTATATAGGCGGCATCAACTCCGTGAAGCAGGCTTCCCGGAATAAAACTGTAAATATGAAAGGCAGCCGCTAAAACAACCAGCCAGATAATGCCTGAATTTTTGATATTTATGCTCCTTTATTTTTTACGGACTACAAGCACTTCCCTGACAGTGTTGGTATTTACATAGGGTTTAACCCGGATTACCAGAGAAAGGTTGCTGCTTTTTTTATCAACAGCTGTCACTTCGCCTATTTTTATCCCCGCCGGAAAAGAAGATCCAAGCTCCGACGTAAGGATAACATCGCCAAGCTGAACGTCTTCTTCCTTTGGAACGTATTTTAATTCGCACATATTATTCCCGGCGCCGATCAGTATGCCGGCCACACCGCTGCGTTCAACCCTTGCGCTTATGCTGCTTTTTACGTCGGTTAACAGCTGTACCATGCATGTGGAATCGCCCGCGCTTGAAACCCTTCCAAGTACTCCGCCCGGTGCAAATACCCCGTCGCCTTCTTCAACACCGTCTTTAACGCCCCTGTCAAGCGCGTAAAACTGAATGAATCCGCTGCCTGTGCTTATCGCGTTTGCAGCGGTCCTTACGCGTTTTCCGTAAGACTCATTTTCCTTTAAGAATTTAATCCTGTTCATGCTTGCAAGTTCCGCGCGAAGCGACTGGTTTTCCATATCAAGGGCCATATTTTTTTGCGTTAAATAACGCATGCCATGATTTGAAGTGAACAGATTTTTAACGGCTGTAAGTGTATCAGAAAAGGAAAAAAAAGCGTTTCCTGTTTTTTCCTGGACAGCATGAACTGTCCGGCCTACAGGGCCGGGCGCGCTTTTTTTCCACGCAAACAGCCCGGCTGTTATGGCTGTTATGATAATTACCGAATAGAACAGCTTTTCAGAAAGTTTTACCCTTCGTTTCATCTTGCCTTTTTAGGAAGCAATGTGCGTTTCTTCGCCTTCAAAAGAGAGCCTTCTTAAGACGTCAAGCTGCTCTTCAAGCATCTTGCCGGCGCCTTTAACGACGCATTCCTGCGGGGATTCTCCGATATGCACGGGCACTCCGGTTTCCTCCCTTAACTTCTTGTCGAAATTCCTAAGCTGCGCTCCGCCGCCTGTCAGCACAATGCCCTTGTCAATGATGTCAGCAGCAAGTTCCGGTTTGGTCTGTTCAAGAGTAAACTTGATGCCGTCAATTATTTTGGTTATCGGTTCTTCTATGGCAATAGCCATTTCGTCCGAATTTATTCTTATTGTCCTTGGAAGCCCTGTGGTTAAGTCGCTTCCTTTTACATCCATTTCATCGGCCTTATCCAGTTTCATCGCGCAACCAATCTGTATCTTAATTTTTTCCGCGGTGCGTTCTCCAATCTGAATGTTATATGCCTTTTTAAGGTATGCTGCAATTGCATCGTCAAATTTATCGCCGGCTGTCCTGATTGAATTAAAAACTACCAGTCCGCCCATGGATATAACCGCCACTTCAGTCGTTCCGCCGCCGATATCAACAACCATGTGGCCTACCGGATCTTCAACAGGAAGCCCCGCGCCTATCGCGGCTGCCATTGGTTCATCAATAAGATAAACTTCCCTTGCGCCCGCCTGTATGGCGGATTCGCGCACAGCGCGCCTTTCAACGGGGGTAACGCCCTTGGGAACTGAAATCGCAATCCTTGGACTTACAAGCGAATGCCTGTTATGAACCTTTACGATAAAATACCTTAACATTTTTTCCGTTACATTAAAGTCTGCAATTACGCCGTCTTTCATAGGCCTTATAGCCTGCACATCGCCGGGTGTCTTGCCCACCATTTCTTTTGCCGCGTTTCCGACCGCGATTACTTCACGGCCTTTATAAAGCGCAACAATTGAAGGTTCTTTTAATACAATTCCTTTGCCTTTAAGATATACAAGCGTCGTGGCCGTTCCAAGGTCAATGGCCATGTCGTTTGAAAACATTCCAAGAAAATAATCCAATATCATTTATTTTTTCCCCTTTCCCTTTACAACTTTCTTAGGCGCTGCCTTTTTAGCTGTTTTGGGTGCTGATTTTGCGGCCTTTTTTGCCGGTTTTTTCACTTCTGTCTTCTTTATATCCGCTTTTGCCGAAGGCGCAGGCGCGGAAGCAGAATCGCCTTTTTTATTCATGAACTTTTCAAAATCAAACCCGCCCCATTCTATCATTCCCTGAAGGACTACAAGCCCTATTAATAACAATAAAAGCAATACCCCTAAAATTACTCCAACCATAAATAATACCTCCTGAAATATAATTTTTTAATTACGTGTTTTACCGTTGAAATCAGAAAAATTATAACAAAATAAGGGGGTATTGGCAACCACAAATAGTTACAACTGACAGGTTACAACTGACAGGTTACAACTGACAGGTTACAACTGACAGGTTACAACTGACAGGTTACAATTGACAGGTTACAGGTTGCAGCTGACAACTTGCAACTTGCAACTTGTTACTTGTTACTTGTTACTACCTGCCTAAAATGTAACATTCACTCCCGCGTTGATGGTTCTGCCGCGCATGGGGTGTTTATTGACCACCTGATATTCCCTGTTATCCAGCACATTATCCACGTTTGCGAATATTGACGCGTTTTCGCTTATGGTGTGCCTGACAGAAAGGTCATAAATATAGTATTCTTTCATGTATTCACCCGCATTATCCACCCTTGAATCAATATACCTTACGCCCGCGGAAAGTTTTGTGCTAAAAGGCAGTTTGAATTCCGCCTTTGCATACACGCTGTCTTCCGGGCTGTATGAAAGTTTTTTTCCTGTTTTGCCATCCCTGGCATCAAGATAGGAATATGCGCCTGTTATGGTTACAAAATCAAAAAGCGTGAATTCCGCCTCTAATTCCGCTCCCATAATTATGGCTCGGTTCAAATTCACAGGAGAACTTCTGGTTATATACCCATCCATTTCATCAAACCACCTTATCATATCAGTCACGTCTCTACGAAAAAGCACTATTTTTTCCGAAATGTTACCCTCTTTTTTTGTAATTCCGACTTCATATGACATTATTTTTTCAGGCTTAAGTTCCTGATTCCCCACCGTAAAACTGGTATATGTATTACCGCTGTAGTCGTCATAATAATAAAGCGTTTCATCCCAGAACAAATCCCCAAACGTGGGTTCGGAAAACGCCTGTGATACGGAAGCGAAAATATCAGTGCTGTCCGCAATTGAATACCTTGCGCCGCCGCTGAAACTTGTAACCATGCCATAAACCGAATGCACATCTTCCCTTACCGCGGCGGTTAAAACAAGTTTTTCAAAAAGGTAAGCCGTGGCATTTGTAATCACCGCGTGATTGCCTGTTGACTTATTTCCGGTCTTTAAGCTTTTGGCGCTTTTATTTGAAAACTCATACCCGCCGTAAACATTTACGGGCCCGGCGGTATATGAAGACATTACGCTTATCTTTCCTTCATTTTTTATGTGCCTGTCATCCACAAGTATGGCGGGATTTTTAAACGCAAGGTCACCGCCCCTGTAATAACCGCTTACCACTACCTTTGTTTCGTTAAATTTAAGCGTCTCTTCCGCGCCTACGGCAAAAAGTTCATCAAACTGTTTTGCGGCAGGCGACGGCCCAAACTGGTTAAACGGAATGCCTTCCTCTCTTTTCATATAATATCCCGATAACTTTGAATCAAGCGCGTCTCCCGAAAAAGCTATCCTTGCACCTGCGGAACGCTTAAAGAAACCTGAATTTTCCATATAACCAGGGCTTTTTTCTTCGTTGCCCGTAACCGAGTATTTCACCCCTGCTATCTGATAATCGGAAGAAATTGAATACTTCTGGAAATTATCAGAACCGTAAGAAGCTGTCAGATCCGCGATTGCCATTTTCTTCTTTTCCTTTATCAGGTTCACAACACCCGCCGCGGCATCAGCGCCGTATATTGCCGACATTCCGCCCTTTATCACTTCCACCCTTCCTATACCTGACATTTCCACCAGGTTTAAATCCACCCCGCCGGTAAAAATATCATTTAACGGGATGCCTTCATAAAGCACCAGAGACTGTTTGGAAGAAGCTCCGCGCATATTAAGCGAAGACAACCCTTCATAAGAACCGTATTTAAGGACGGATAAACCCGGCAGTTCAAACAGTACATCTTCAAGTTTAACAGCTCCGGAAGCCTTGATTTTTTCTTCGGAAATTATATCCATGCTTTTTGTAACAAGGCCTTCATACTCTTCCATTTTTCTTGCGGTGACCACAATCTCGCCAAGCGAATTGTTAACCGCCGCGGGCGTTGCGGCCGCTTTTGGCTTAAAGTCATAAAGCCCGGTATTTTTACCGGAAGGCTGCACAGGAACAGCCTGTTCAGCGGCCCCGTCCTGTATCCCGTAAATGGACTGAATTGAATTGTAATCGCTTGTAAAACCGGCGGCTGACGCTGAAAATACAGCTGCCGCAAAAAAAACAAACAATAATCTTTTCATGGTTCCTCCGTTTATATTTATATTTTTAAAAAGATGCTTTTTTTCCCTGTTTCGGGATTGTCTGCCAAACCGAATTTATCAAAGCCATAAGCTCCCCGTATATTTTCTTCCGTAAGTACCGTGTCAGTATTACCTGAGGCAATAACCTTTCCGCCTGACATAAGTATCACATTATCCGCAATGTCAAAAGCCGCGTTGATATCGTGCGTCACCATTATCACAGTTTTGCCTTTGTCCCTGCTTGCCTTTAAAATGCCAAAAATCTTTGCCTGATGCCCAATGTCAAGAAAAGCCGAAGGCTCATCAAGCAGCATCACCAAAGAGTCCTGGGCGATGGCGCGCGCTGCAAGCGCAAGCCTTTTTTCCCCGCCTGACAGCGATTTGAATTCACGGTTTTTCTTATCCGCCATATCGCACAACTCCAGCGCTTCTTTTGCCGCTTTAACATCACGCTCATCAAGTATGCCAAGGGCGTTTCCATGCGGGCGCCTTCCCATTGCCGTTATCTCCCATACCGTATACCCGAATTCCTGTTCTTCAGACTGCGGCACATAGGAAAATATACCTGCCCTTTTTAACGCTGATTCTGTTTTAATATCTTTAGCGCCGATGGAAATCCCCCCCTGAAAAGGGGTGTAAATGCCTGCCAGCAGTTTTAACAGCGTTGTCTTTCCCGCGCCGTTTCTGCCCGCTATGACCGTAATCCTGCCCGCTGGTATTTCAAGGAAATCAATATCAAGCGTGAATTCAGCGCCGTATCTGAAAATAACAGACGAAAGTTTTATGCTGTCCATATCACTTTCCCCTTCGCGCAAGGATTATAAAAACAGGCGCGCCTATAAGTCCTGTTATAACGCCTACCGGAAGTTCTCCGGGCAGAAATGCCGTCCTTGCCGCGGTATCGCACAAAAGAAGAAACAGCGCGCCGGAAAAAGCGCAGGCTGGCAGAAGCAGCCTTAAATCCGGGCCCGTAAACTTTCTGACAGCATGCGGCACCACCAGCCCGATAAACCCTATCACTCCGCTTAATGATACGGCGGCAGCGGTTAAAATGCTTGCCAGGATAAAATAAAAAAGCTTTAAAAATTCAGCGTTAACTCCAAGAGTTGACGCCGTTTCCTCCCCTGACGACATTATGTTCAGGTCATTGGCATAAAACATTGCCGCGCCAAGCGCCGCTATAAGCAGTATTGCCGCAAACTTTATCTGCGTGTAATCCGACGCGGACAGGTCTCCCATAAGCCAGTAAATTACCTTTACAATGTCCCGGCTGTTTACCGCGCTTAACAGCATTACAAGAGAAGACAGCATTGTGCCTGTCATGACGCCGGTTAACAGAAGGCGGGATGAATTTACCCTTCCTTCCTTAATGGAAACCCCGTAGACAAAAAATACGGCAAGCATAGCACCGGCAAACGCCGGCGCTATAATAAAAGTCAAACCTGATATTATTCCTATTGAAGCGCCTAAAGCCGCGCCGGACGAGATTCCGGTTATAAACGGGTCAACAAGCGAATTTCTAAAAAGTGACTGCAGGACAGCGCCGCTTATGCCAAGCATCGCCCCGACAATCACAGCAAGAATAATTCTTGGCAGCCTTAAGCCTGTTATTATCATATAGTCCGGTGTTCCATATCCGGCTCCGCCTAATATGGATACGATATCCATAAAAGATATCTTTGCCGAACCAAAACATAAAGCCACGCCGGCAAAAATTACAAGCACGCCTGCCATAATCAGGGAAATCAGTATCCCTTTTTTCATTCTGCTTTATCCTCTTTTAATATTTTCTCTATTGTTTCTATGGCTTCAATCACCCTTGGCCCCGGTCTCATTACAGTGTCAAGAGCCGCTCCCGTTACCGCTGTTATTCCGCCTGTTTTTCCGGCTTTTGTCGCGGAAAAATACGGCCTTTGCCTGTAATTCTTTTCCGGCGCGTAAAAAAGCAGTATTTTTTCAGGATCAGCTTTTATAATTTCTTCTTTGGATATTTTGGGATACTCGCCGGCGGAGTTTACCGCATTAATGCCGCCTGCCGCGTTTATTATTTTCCCGGTGAAAGAATTACCCGAAACAGCCATAAGCGGTTCGCCCCAGATTTCAGCGTATACCTTTACCGGGCGGGATTTTTTTGACAAAGCTTTTTTCAGTTTCTTTTCAAAAGCAAGTATCTTTTTTTCCGACTTCCCGCCGCCGCCCAAAAGCGAATTTAACTTTCTCATATCAGAGGCTATATCGGACAATTCCCTTGGATAAAGGACAATTACAGGCACTCCCATTGATTCAAGCTTGTAAATGACGCCTTTTTGCACGCCTCCGCCTGATATTACCGCCTGAGGCCCAAGGCTGATTATCTTTTCTTTATCCGGATTCATAAAATCCCCGGCTTTGGCAAGAAGTTTTGCCTTCGGCGGGTAGTCGCAGTTTTTTGAAACTGCCGCAAGTTTTTCTTCAAGGCCAAGGTAATATATCATCTCCGTATGCGCGGGAGATATGCACACTATTTTATTAACAGGCCCTTTCACTTCCACAGTCCTGCCGACATCATCGGTTATGGTTAAAGCGCCTGCTCCGGATGCCGCAAACAGCAGAACGGTTATTAACAGTATTTTTTTCAAAACAGCTCCTTTAACTTGTCAGTACTCTATTCCTTTTCTTGCCTTCATTCCGGTTTTAAACGGGTGCTTAATTTCTTTCATCTCCGTCACAAGGGATGCGGCTTTTTTTAAACCCGCTCCCGCGCCCCTGCCGGTTAAGATAATTTCAACGCCCGCAGGCCTGGAATCAATCATTGAAATAAGTTCTTTTTCCGTTATCAGTTCAAGATTTATCAGGTGAACGGCTTCATCCAGCACCGCTACATCATACTTTCCGGAATTAATCTCCTTAAAAGCGTTTAACAGGTCGTCTTTCACCGCTTCTTTTAATTCTTCCATGTCTATATTTCTTTCAAAAAAAGGCGACATTTCGTCATACTTAATAAACCTGATATTTTTCTGTTTTTTCAAAACCTCTTCTTCTCCGGAAGCTGTCTTTCCATTTTTTAAAAACTGACAGAAAAGCACCTTCATTCCGGCGCCGCACGCCCTTACAGCCGCGCCTACGGCAGCCGTGGTCTTGCCTTTTCCATCGCCTGTATAAATCTGAACCATCCCCTTTTTCATACACCCTCCTGTCAGTTTACAGTTTGTTACCTTTCACCTATCCCCTCTCACCTGTCAGCTCTTTCCTGCCGCCTTTCTACTGTCTGAAACTACACTCCCTTTAAATGCTCTCTTATTTCATCCCTGTCTTTTTTTGAAAGATGGGAAATGCTGTTAAAAAGAGTCACAAAAAAAGCGTTTCTTTGTTTATTGTAATGAATTTCGGAAATAGAGGCGTTATACATCCTTAACCTTTTGTAATTTTTCGGCTCCAGAACAACCGCAAGTATTCCCCTTACCACGCCGCCGTGGCACACAATAATAATATTTGCACCGGATTTATGCCCTTTTATAACCCGTACAAAACCCTTTTTGATCCGCTTAAAAAAAACGGTGTCATTTTCCACGCCGTAATCTTCATCCCTTAAACCGGATTCATACTTTTCGCCTTCCAGTTTCCCGTAATGGCGTTCGCGGAACAGTTTTTCTTCCCTGATTTTACCTTTAAATCCGGACACGGCTTTTATCTGTTTAGCGGTTTGAACCGCGCGCATAAGGTCGCTTGAATACACAGCGTCAATTCTTTTGCCGCAAAATTCTTTGCCTATGCGTTTTGCCTGTGACAGCCCTTTGCTGTTTAGCGGTATATCTGTCTGTCCCTGAAATAAAAGCCTTTTATTCCAGTCGGTCTCTCCGTGCCTTACAAGGTATATGTTCATTTTCATCTCCGTATAAAATAAAAAACCCGGCAACGCGCCGGGATTAAAAACAAAACATCTTCTTCCTTTTGCGCGAAAGTACTTGCCGTTTTAACAGTGGACCGGGCTCGCCTTTTTGGCTTTACCGTTGCGCGACAGCGCCCCGAATCTAACGGGGACTTCCCCTGCAAAAACGTGTTCTGTATAAACGTTAGCACATATAAACACCGGTGTCAAGAAGCCCGGTAAGACGCGAGGGTCGGAGGGTCAGAAATAAGAGCAAACATCGAAATTCGAGATTCGAAAATTAGATTAACACCTGCAGGGGTTGGGTGTGTTTTTTCGGGGCGTGCCGCCCTAACCTGCCGTGTATACAGCAGGGACTGTTTAATGCATCGGCGGCATATTCGGATGTGACGCGGGTTCCCGATTGCCAATGAATTAACTTCCTGTTGATTTCAAACTTATTCGGATGCAAGAACACCAATTCGCGGCGCGCTCTGAAAAAATATACCCAAGCCCTGTAGGGCAGAGGGACGGATGTGCGGAGAGTCTGAGAGACGAAAATAAGAGCAACCATCGAAATTCGAGATTCGAAAATTAGATTAACACCCGCAGGGGTTGCGTGTTTTTTTAGAGCGTGATGTGAGTTTTCCTCCAAAAATATAAAATAAAAAAGCCCCGGATTTCTCCGGGGCTTTGGGTTTAGCTTAAAACTATTCGCCGTCGTCGCCGATAGCTGACGAAGGGCACGATTCCATTGCTTCTTTACATGCCGCTTCCTGATCAGCCGAAGGCTGAGCGGAAACATAAGCATACGAACCGTCATCTTTTAACTTAAAGTTATCCGGCGCCAATCCTTCGCATATTCCGCAGGATGTGCACTGATCATCAACGTAGTACTTTCCCGCGACGTTGTCCGCGTTCTTTGCTGCTTTGTTTGCCATTTCTGTTCCTCCTGAAATAAAATATGTTAACGCCTTAATATCTTTTTTCCGTCAGTCATGTCAATTACCGTTGACGCCTTGCCTTTGACTATCTTATCAAATTGAACACAAATATCAACATTTTTTAAAATTTCTTTATCAATATCCTTAAACTTTACCGGGGTCGCCGCGCCGGAAAAATTCGCGGATGTGGCTGCCAGCGGCGCTTTTAAACATGCTATTATGCCGTTAATAACCGCGGAGTCAACCACCCTTACGCCTACGGTTTTATTGATGAACTTCATTTTTTCAACGCCTGCCGGTTTTGCTTTGAATATAAGCGTATACGGGCCGGGCAGTTTTTCTTCAAGAAAGGCTTTGTGTCCGGTGCCAATTACCGCAATTTTTTTAATCTCTTTTAATGAAGCTACAAAGACCTGCAGCGGCTTTGAAAAATCCCTGCCTTTTAAACAGTATATTTTTTTGACGGCTTTTTTATTATCGGCAAGGCAGAAAAATCCGTAAACAGTGTCTGTCGGAAGGATTGCGATTCCGCCTTTTTTTATTATATCCGCGGCAAGTTTTAACTGCTTTGCGTCAGGAACGCCTTTTATGACCATTGCTGTATTCATCTGTTCTCCGGCGGATTATTTATTTCCTTCAAGATACTTCTTAATGCCTGACTTCTGAAGTTTTGCGTCCTTTTCTTTTACTGATAATGCAAGTTTTTTCTTGTAAGCCGCAAGTTTCTTTTTTAAGGCCGGATATTTTACCGCAAGTATCTGCGCCGCAAAAACCCCGGCGTTTACAGCCCCGGCTTTCCCTATCGCCATGCAGCCTACAGGCACGCCCTGCGGCATCTGTACCATGGAATATAAGGCATCAACGCCGTTTAAAGGCCCGCCCGCCATAGGCACGGTTATCACCGGTTTTATTGTCTCCGCAGCCATTACACCGCCAAGATGCGCGGCAAGCCCTGCTGCCGCAATAATTACTTCGCACCCCTGTTTATCCGCTTCTGCCAGAAACGCTTTTACCTTTGAAGGTGTCCTGTGCGCGGAAGTTATGCTTACAAACGATTCTATGCCGAACTGCGCCAGCGTATTTACCGTTTCATTCATTATAATTAAATCACTGTCACTTCCCATTACTATCGCCGCTTTCATATTATTACCTCCTGATTTTAAATAAACATAGCACTTTAGCACCTAAAGCAATTAAGCTATAGCGTAAACATAGCGTTTCAACGAATTAAGCAATTAAGCATAAGCGATATTTATAACATATAACCTTGTCCTTTTCTGCTTAATTGCTTAAGCCCTTACCGCTTCTGCTTTTCTGTTTTACGCTTAATTACTTTTCTTTTCCGCTTATGCTTATCTGCTTTATGCTTAATTGCTTAAGGCCTTTAATACTTCCCCGCCCTTTTCCCTATATCATGCCTGAACTGCGCGCCTTCAAAAGAAATTTTTCCTATTTCATCATAAACCTTTTTAATCGCGCCATCTATCGTGTTGTCAACAGCCGTCAAAGCAAGCACCCTTCCGCCGCTTGTAACAATTTTATTTCCGTCTTTCTTTGTGCCCGCGTGAAAAACCATGACATCTTCGCGGCCTTCAAAACTGTCCAGCCCCTTTATCTCCCTGCCTTTTTCATAAGCCCCCGGATATCCTTTCGCCGCCATAACAACACAGATGGCGGATTTATTATGAATCTCCAGTTCAATCTCGTTTAGCTTGCCTTCAATACACGCAAGAAACACGTCAACTATGTCGCTTTTAATCAGCGGCAGGACAACCTGGGTTTCCGGGTCTCCAAAACGCACGTTATATTCAAGCACCTTTGGCCCGTCTTTTGTAATCATCAGCCCGGCATAAAGGATTCCCCTGTATGTTATCCCTTCGCGTTTAAGGCCGTTCACGGTTGCCGCAAGAATTTCTTTTTCTATTTTTTCAAGCATATCCGGTTTTATCAGCGGCGTCGGGGCATACGCGCCCATGCCTCCGGTATTTGGCCCTTCATCGTTGTCAAAAATCCTTTTATGGTCCTGAGAAGGCGGAAGCGGTATTATTGTCTCACCGTCTGTGAACGCAAGTATGCTTGCCTCTTCGCCTTCAAGAAACTCCTCTATTACAATACGGGAGCCGGCCTCACCGAATTCCTTTTTTACCATAATATCATTTACGGCTGAAATTGCTTCCTGTTGGTTTTGGCAGATTATAACGCCTTTGCCGGCCGCAAGCCCGTCTGCTTTTACCACTACCGGATATTTTTTATTGTTATTAATGTATTCAAGAGCCGGTTTCTCCGAGTCAAACTCGCCGAATTCCGCTGTGGGGATATTATTTTTCTTAAGCAGATTTTTGGTGAAAATCTTGCTGCCTTCCATCTGCGCCGCGTCTTCACAGGGGCCGAATATTTTAAGTTCATTTTCAGTAAACAAATCAACTATGCCGGCTGTCAGCGGCGCTTCGGGGCCCACTATGGTCAGATCAATTGCGTTGTCTATGGCAAAATTCATAAGCCCTTCAAGGTCATCCGCGGAAATATTCACGTTTTCAGCGATACCCGCGGTTCCGGCATTGCCGGGCGCGCAGAATATCTTTGTCACTTTTTTGCTTTTCTTTACGCTGCTGCATATGGCGTGTTCACGGCCTCCGCCGCCGATAACAAGTACCTTCATTTTTTCCTCCGCTTTATCGGTTCCAAATTATACTTTCCAGTTATACATTTCAAACTGCCTGTCAGGTACATGTATTATGGCAGAACCTTTTTCCGGTATGCGTTCAAATTCTTCACCGTTTTTATATATAACAGCCGTAAATTTTATTTCTCCCGGATATTTAATGCCTTTAAAATTTCTGTACGGCACAGCCGCTTCAAATATCCCGTCAGCCGCGCACCTTACGCCTTCGCGCTCCACATTTATGGATTCAAACACACGCCCCAAAGTGTTAAACTTCAGCCGCGAAGAATTTTCGCCTTCCGTGAACTTCACGTCTATTTCAAGCCCGCTGTCGCTTCTGATACCTTCATCCGAATCCATCCTGAAATAAAGTTCGTCATTATTAAAGCCATAAGAAAGCCTTTTGATATACTTTTCGGTCTTGTGCATGGCGCCGCCTTCTTTTGAAAGGTCAAAATAACCCGCGCCCTTCCATTCAAAAAAGTGCGACACCCTTCCGTTAATGACCGGATAAATAAACCGGGTGGGAACAACGTGGAACGCGGCATCCACTTTGGATATCGGTATAAAAAGCTCGTCCGGCACGGCCATTCCCGTAATATTATAGACATTCATCAGGTGAAGCCTGTATAAGTTGTCAAATTCAGAATCATTTTTTGAGGAATGGTCGTCTCCGTACCACCAGTTCCAGTCGCTTCCTTCGGCTATATAAAGCGCTTCCCACGCCCTTTTTAACTTATCACCCTCAGCCCGGTGTTCTATTTCCCAGTTTACAAGCGCTTCCCTGGTCTTTTTTAATAATTTCCACGACTTCCTGTCATCTTCGTGGCCTATCCATATATGAAAATCGTGGTTTATCCAGGAACCGGGCCATAACTTTTTTATTACCGGCATTTCCTGCCATTGTTCAGTCATGTCTCCGATTGTTGAAGTGATAATATCCGGACATTCCGAAAGTTTTGAATAAAGGGCGTTTAAGAAGTCCTTTCCGTCGTTGTTATAGTATTCCCAGCAGTTTTCCCCGTCCAGAATTACATTCACGCAGGCGCGTTCTTCAGGCAGGGGTTCTTTAATCTTTTTTAATTCATTAATAAAATGCTCCGCCGCCTCCTGCGGATTCCATGAAGCGTAGGAAAAACCTATAAGGTCAGAAAGTTTAAGGTTTCTGAATACCATGTTTACGCGGCCGCTGTCCGTATTTACAAAATGCGGCTTATATATTGTTTCCTGTTTAAATTCCTCACCGGAAATCCACCGTGATTTGTACAGTATCTCCTGGTCCGTGGCCGCCCATTTAATTCCGTTTTTTGCCAGAAGGTTCATCACTTCCGGGCTTACGGAACCTTCCGAAGGCCACATCCCGACAGGGCGCCTGCCGAATTTTTCGCTTATGTATTCAAGCCCCTTTTTTATCTGCGCGTCCGCGTCTTCGGGATAAGAAAATTCAAAATCAAGCGGAAGGCATTCCATACAGGCTTTCGCTGTTTTAACATCGTAGATAAGCGGAAGTATCGGATGATAAAAAGGCGTTGTGGAAACCTCAATACGCCCTTCTTTCCAGGCCTGCGAGTATTTGGGTATAATCATCTTTAAAATATCAATATGCCTGTCCAGCACATAGTTTTTTTCATCTTCGGTAAAATTCTCTCCCCTGTGTTTTAAATCGTTCAGTTCAGGAAAAATTTCCATAAAAACAGGGTCTATCCAGGTCAGGTTGAACCACGTCTGCAGGTCGCGGATTTCCTGTTCCGTAAAATTTTTATGGGTCTTTTTAAGTTCGTCAGGGTGTGAATTCTCCCCCCTCTTTTTCAGCAGGTACTTGTATCTTGGATACGGGAATATCATGGTATCCCAGTTGGCCATAAAGAAATTAAACAGGATAAAAACTCTCTCGTCCTCATTTAAATCGCAAGGCTTTTTTCTGGTCATGTCCATAAAGATATCCGTTGTGCCGTTTATATACTCTTCTATCTGAAGGATAAGCGAAGGTACAAGGTTAAAGTTCTGCCTGATTTTAGGGTACTTATCAAGTATGGAAACCATATCATAATAATCCTTAACCCCGTGCATCCTCACCCACGGAAGTATGAATTTATCGGTTTCCACGTTTTTGTAATACGGCTGATGCATGTGCCATAATAATGTAAGATACAGCGGCTGCTTCAAACTTATTACCTCCAAAGCATTTTAATAACCCGTTAATTATAATATATATGGATTACAAAGACAATTATTATCCCAAACGGTATTCAGCACCGGTTTTACGGCTGTTTTTATGGCTTTATCCTTTTATAGATTACCACTCTGTCTTCCTCTTTATCCGTCCAGAACAGGTGGCGCGACGGAAATTCAGAATTTTCATCGTAGTTATCCGGATAATCAATGGTTATCATCTGATATTTATTTCTGTCCATCTTCTGCCTTATGTACTCCGCTGTTTTTTTATCCTGTTCTTCCATTATGTGTTTTCTTATTATTACCCAGTCCGCTTTGTCCGGCAGCGGCTCTCCTGTCAGCCCGCCTTTCACATTTAACTTTGTATAAAGTTTAAGCGGAAGGTCGCCGTAAGTTATAAGTACGCTTTGGCCCGGTTTCTCGTTTTCATTTAAATATTTAACCATTCCTTCCACAGGGCCGTCATAATTATGGGTGATTTCATACAGATACATCGGAAGATTCCCAAAAATCAGATACGCAAAAGACAGCAGAATACCCAGATAGAATTTAATATGGAATGCCGGCGCCAGTATAAGCGCGGTTATAATTGCCATAACCGGCACAAGCGGCGCGAGGTTCCTGTAGAAAGGGGTATGGCCAAGCACTGACATGAAAAATATTCCGGATAACACAAGCCCCACAAGAAGCGAGACGCCGCTTATGTATTGTTTCCCTTCCGTCCCAAGGCCGTTTTTCACCCTTTTACGTACAATAAAGTACACAACAATAAGCGCCACAAGCCACCACGGCATAAGCTCGCCGTCAATATACGCGGTATACATGCGCGCGGATTCCAAAATATGTGAAACTTTTAAAAGGTTCGGATGAGCGCCTGTTAAATCAAGGCTGTAAATGGTAAAAAGAAAAGGCGCGTTTAGCGCTATGGCCGCTAACGAAATGCCATATAATACCGCGGCTTTTTTTCTTTCAAAAAAAGACGTGTGCGCCAGGCACACGGCCATCACGGCAAAAAAATAAACGTAAAGGGTGTGAAAAATGCAGGTAAGGGATAAAAAATACAACAAAAGAGAGAATTTTTTTCCGTTTAAAAAACGTACATAGGCAAAAAGAGCAAGCAGGCAGAAAAACATTTCCGGAGAATAGTACCGCGACATCCTTCCCATTATAAGAAACGGGACGTATAAAACAAGGATTACGGATGCCAAAACAGCCTTTCTATGGCTGTTAAACAGTTCTTTTACAAAAAAATAACACAGCAGAACTGTTGCAAGGGCGAACAAAGCGAACGGAAGCCGCGCAGTAAAATTATTAAAACCTAAAAATTTAATAAATGGCGCTGTTATATAAAACTGCATCCACGGATGCCATTTCCACAGGTAATTTTCCCCGTATTCAACGCCGTTTGACTGCGAGAAAAAATTAACCCCGTCAGTGCCGTAAGGCAGCCCCCTTTCAGTAACAGTTTTAGCTATAAGAACTGTCTGGGCTTCATCCTGCCACATATAACGGTTGCCAAGGTTTGAAAACAGCATGAACCCGGCGATAATTGTAAGAAACACAAGAAATACACTCTGGCTGTATTTTATTTGCGGCAGTTTAATTTCAGGATTAAACCTCAAAACAGCTCTCCCTGGGACTTTTTATTATTTTTTCCTGATTTTTTTTCAGGTTCTTTTTTAACAACTTCGGCTTTATTATCCTGTTTTATAATATCAAGGAACTCCTTTTCGTCTATAACCTTTACCCCAAGTTTTCTTGCTTTATCCAGTTTGGAACCGGCTTCCGGCCCCGCAACCACATAATTGGTTTCTTTGCTTACGGAACCGCTTACCCTGCCGCCAAGCGATTTAACGATATTTCCCGCTTCTCCCCTTGTATATGCCTTTAACTCCCCGGTAAAAACAAACACATCCCCGTTTAGAATGTTTTTCTTAACCCGCTGCTCTTTTCTTTTTGTATTGACGCCTGCTTTTTCAAGTTTTCCTATTACCTGCAGGTTTTCTTTAACCCTGAAAAAGTCATATATATCGTGAGCCACAACGGGCCCAATCTCATTGATACACGATAATTCTTCCTCTTTAGCGGCCATTAAGGACTTTAAATCAGGATAGTTATCAGACAGAATTTCCGCCGTCCTGCCGCCCACATTACGTATGCCAAGCGAATAAATAAGGCGGTCAAGCTCCCTGTCTTTGCTTGCCTCTATCGCCTTCACAATATTATCGGCAGATTTTTGCCCCATGCGTTCCAGCGACGCAAGCGCGAATATGTCAAGGGTATAAAGGTCACCGTAATCGAATATCATCTTTGTTTTTAACAGCTGCTGAACCAACGCCGGCCCCATTCCGTCTATATTCATGCCATCGCGCGAGGCAAAGTGGATTATGCTTCCTTCCACAACAGCAGGACATTTAATATTTATGCACCTTCTTACCGCTTCATCTTCATATTTTTCCGTTTTTTCTCCGCACACCGGGCAGTTAACGGGCATTTTAAACTTTTTCGCGCCTGCCGGCCTTTCAGCCAGCACAACGCTTACGACTTCCGGAATAATTTCCCCTGCTTTTTCAACTATAACCGTATCGCCTTCACGCGCGTCTTTTCTTTCAAGGTCCTCTTCATTGTGCAGGGTCGCCCTTTTAACGGTTGTGCTCGCAAGCAAAACAGGTTCAAGTTCGGCAACAGGAGTAAGCGCGCCTGTGCGCCCCACCTGAACCGTGATTTTTTTCAGCTTTGTCTTTGCCTGTTCCGCCTTAAACTTGTAGGATATGGCCCAGCGCGGGCTTTTGGCTGTCATGCCCAGTATCTGCTGCTTGTCAAATTCGTTCACTTTAATAACCATGCCGTCTATTTCGTAATCAAGTTCGTTTCTGCGTTTTTCCCATTTTGCGCAGGTTTCTATTACCTCATCAATATTTTTGCAAAGCTTTATATTTTCATTTACCGGAAAGCCCGCGGCTTTTAACTTTTCCAGCGCTTGCCACTGTGTTTTAATACCATATTTGGCGCTGTCAACAAGGTAATAGGCAAAAAAATCAAGGCGGCGCTTAGCGACAATCCCGGAGTCAAGAAGCTTAAGGGTGCCGGCAGCGGAGTTTCTGGGGTTGGCAAATAAAGGTTCTCCCTTAGCTTCGCGCTCTTTATTTATCTTTTCAAACTGTTTTTTTGAAAGATAAACCTCGCCTCTGACTTCAACATTTCCCGATTTTCCATTTTCAATTTTTAAAGGCAGGCTTTTTATAGTTTTAATATTCGCCGTCACATCATCCCCGCGCTCTCCGTCGCCGCGCGTGATGCCCGTTTCAAAATAACCATCCTTATAAATCAGCGAAATCGCCACCCCGTCAATCTTTAATTCAACTGTATAAGTGTATTTTTCGGTTATTTTTTTTATCCGCGCGTCAAATTCACGCAGGTCTTCGGGATTATAGGTGTTATCCAGCGATAACATGGGGACTTTATGCGTTATGGTTTTAAAACCTTCCAAAGGCGCGCCGCCGACGCGCTGCGTGGGCGAATCCTTTGTTTTTAATTCAGGGTGTGCCGCTTCAAGGCCGATTAATTCCTTCATAAGCCTGTCATAAGCACCATCAGATATTTCCGGCGCCGCATCGGTATAGTAAAGTTTATTGTGGTGTTCTATCTGTTTTCTTAACTCTTCAACGCGTTTTTTTGCAGGTTCAGCCATGAAGACTATTCCTTGTTTTCCTCAAAGAATTCCTTTATCTTCTTTTCCCTGTCAGGGTGTTCCTTGCTGAATCCGCCGTCTTTGTTGCAGCGAAGGCATTTTGCTTCAAGTTCCCTGATTTCTTCGTACATTTCCTCAATTACTTTTCTTATCGGGTCAGGAAGGTCGCCGTGCATAAGGTCAGATTCAGGTTTTTCCCCGCCTGTCCTTACAACAACACCCGGCACGCCCACAACAGTTGAACCGTCAGGCACATCGTGTATAACCACAGAACCCGCGCCTATTTTTACATTATTGCCGATATTAATATTTCCCAGCACTTTCGCGCCGGTGCCTACCACTACGTCATTGCCCAGCGTGGGATGCCTTTTGCCTTTTTCCTTGCCCGTGCCGCCAAGAGTGACTCCCTGATACAGCAGCACATCATCGCCTATTATGGCGGTTTCGCCTATAACCACGCCCATTCCGTGGTCAATAAAAAACCTTTTTCCTATTTTGGCGCCGGGATGGATTTCTATGCCCGTGAAGAACCTGTTAAAAGCGGATATCATGCGCGGAATAAATGGTATTTTAATCCGGTACAGAAAATTCGCTATTCTGTGAGACATGATGGCGTGAAGGCCGGGATACATGAAAATTACTTCCAGAATATTCTTTGCCGCAGGGTCCCTTTTAAAAACTGTCTTTATATCATCCACCAGAAACATAAAAAGCCTCCGTATATGGGTTTTATTAAAGTGATTATATCATAACAAGCGGCCGTTTAAATAAAAAAACCGCCGGCTTAAAAACCGGCGGTTTTAAGGCAATATAACTTATTAATACGCTTCGTATGTCATTAAAGTGCTTGACGTCATCATCGGCATTCCGGAGAGTGACTGGGATGAATTAACCTCTATTGGCAGATCCTGCGCGTTATACGTATAATATATATCCGTATTCATCGACATTCCCATAAATGACATTACAGAATGTGCTTCACTTGGATTTCCTGCCGCAGTATAAGTATAGGTTGTAGTGCCGTTAACAGTATCCGTACTGTCATACGATGTGGCCAATGTCATTTTGCCGCCCGCGTCATACTGCATAACGGTATAAGAATACAATGTACTACCCATATATGTATCTGATCTTGTCTTAAGGTTGGAAGCATTATATGTATTCACTATTCTTGAAGAGAGTGTTGTTCCTGAATAAGTTTCAACTGTAAGTTCAGAACCGGCGGCATCATAAGTCTTTACTTCTGACGACTGAATTACACCCGAAGCATTATAAACGTCCGTCCTTGTAATCCGGTCTGCAGCATCATACTGATAAGTGGTATACTGCATAAGATTTCCCGAACCATCATAAACATCCTGCCTTACAACTTTACCGCCTGAAAGCGTGGGAACTATTGTTTGTATTAAATTGCCCGAACTATCAAGCATCGACATACTTGAAGTATTTCCAAGAGAATCAAACTGCACCCCGGACGTGGTTGAAACAGAGCCTGCGCTGTCATATGCTGTTATAGATGCAGCCGAAGGCGTCAACCCGCCCGCTCCATAAAAAAGCGTCATTTCCATCCCTATAACACCCGAATTGGACATACTCATAGTTTTAAGCCTGTAGCCATGCCCTGTTGTATTTGTGGCAGTTGAAGTGGCTATTGCTGATACCGTATTTGTGGATGTGGGAGTGTATGAAGCGGTAATGGAACCGGTACTTGTAAAAGTAGCCGTGGCTGTATTTTCTGCAATTACCGGTTCTTCAACAGCAGCCGGTGAAACATGTTTCGTGCAGGAAACGGCAATAAAAGATAGAATAATAATAGCAAAAGTCCAAAAATAAGTGATTTTTTTCATCAATAATCCTCCCGGTCAATTATTATTGTTATTAACCGCCCTCCCGGTCAACTTGAATATTATACCAATTCAATTATGAAATTTCCACGTAATATTAATATTTTATAAATTTTCCTGCCAGATAAAACGACCCGCCTATTACAATTACCCCTTTGCCTTTTATACCGCGCGCAAGGGCAAGCGCTTTATTGTTATCCGGTTCAAGGAATGATTTTATGCCCGTTTTATCCGCAAGCGCTTTAATCACGGAAGGGGCCTGCGCCCTTTCGTTGTCAATGCCGGTTATAACAAGCTGTATGTTTTTATATTCTTTTATTATATCCATCACAGCCTTTATATCCTTATCTTTTAGCGCCGAAAATACATAAGTGATTTTCCCTGCACGCATCTTTTTAAGCGCCGCGAACATAGCGCATGCCGCTTCGGGATTATGCGCCACACTTACAAAAGTATCCTTTGATATTTTTTGAAGCCTGCCTTTAACCTTTACCTTTTCAATTGCTTTTACAGCTTTTTTTATGTCAATAGCAACATCCATGCTTCTTATGATTTCAGCGGCCGCAAGCGCAGCAGCGGCGTTTTCGGCCATTACATCTTCATACATGGGCAGTTTCATCTTAAATCCGCGGTTGTTTTTAACATCAAGAATTTCAGCTTTTATCCCCTTAATATCATGCGACGTGCTTTCAACTTTAAAATAATCTTCCGGGAAAAAAGCCATTTCCCCAAAACGTTTTTTTACATGTTTTCTAAGGTTATTATCTTTAAGGTTAAACAACCCCGCGCCTTTTACTATTTCCTCTTTTTCTTTAAGAATTTTCAGGCAGGTATTGCCCAGCATCTGCGTGTGTTCAAGAGAAACAGACGTAATTACAGAGAGGAGTTTAGCGGAGTAATTGACGTTTGTCGCGTCGTATCTTCCGCCCAGCCCGGCTTCAATAACCGCAATTTCGGCGCCGCATTCTTTAAAACAAAGAAAAGCAAGCACGGTCAAAAACTCAAAATAGGTAAGAAAGGTTTTATTTTCTTTTACGTTTTTTTTTAGCAGAACGATATTTGTTTCAAGAATATTTTCCGGCACGAAAGCGCTGTTAAACAGAATACGCTCCCTGAAATCAGTGATATGCGGGGACGTGTAAAGCCCGGTTTTATAACCTGACGCGCGGAACGCGGCTTCAATAAAAGCGGCGGTTGTGCCCTTCCCGTTGCTTCCGGCTATATGGACAACCCCAAAAGCATCCTGCGGATTTCCCAGCGCCAGCAGTATTTGTTTTATCCTGCCAAGGGAATAGTCAAATTTGAATTCATTAAGGGATGCAATATAGCGGCCTGTTTCATTCACAATAGCATGCCTTTTTTCAGGAAATCTTTCTGCCGCTGTAGCGTTTGGAATCCATCAGCTTTGAAAGCGCCGAATGTATTGTGTTTTTCATGTCTTTTCTTTCGGTAATTATATCTATCATACCGTGTTCCAGAAGGAATTCGGAGCGCTGGAAACCTTCCGGAAGTTTCTGCCTTATTGTCTGTTCAATAACCCTTGGGCCGGCAAACATTATAAGAGCTTCCGGTTCCGCCACGTTTAAATCGCCAAGCATGGCAAAAGAAGCGGTAACGCCTCCGCCTGTCGGGTCTGTCATAACCGATATAAACGGAAGCCCAGCGTCAGAAACCCTGGACAATGCCGCGGATATCTTTGCCATCTGCATAAGCGATATTATGCCTTCGTGCATCCTTGCGCCGCCGCCTGACGCGGAAACTATAATTACGGGTAATTTATTGGAAATGGCTGTTTCACAAAGCGACGTAAGCCTTTCCCCCATAACCGAGCCAAGCGATCCGCCCATAAAAAGAAAATCCGTAACTCCAAGCGCCACTTCAAGCCCGTTCATTTTTCCCGTGCCTGTTATAACCGATTCCGAAAGCCCGGTGGCTTTTTTTGATTTTTCCAGTTTGTCCTTATACTGCGGAAAATTAAGATAGTCCACAGGCTGCACGTCTTCAAACATAATATTAAAAGTACCTTCATCAACAAGCATGGCAACGCGGTCTTTTGCGGTTACCCTTTTATGAAGCCCGCATTTCGGGCATACGTTCAGATTATCAGCCAGTTCTTTTGTAAGGATTATGGAATCGCAGCGGTCGCACTTGACCCACATGCCTTCCGGTATTTTGGTCTCTTTTTTCTCCACGTTCCTGATTATCGTATATTTTGGCCTGTGAAACCATGCTGACATTGTATAATTCTCCTTTTACTTTTTTGCTTTTTTATGTGAAAAATACTTTTTAATGGCAGAAACCGCTACCGGAACTATATCCGGGTCAAACTGCGTTCCCGCGCAGTTTTGTATTTCCTGAATACAGGTCTGAAGCGGAAGCCCTTTTCTGTAAGGCCTGTCCGTAAGCATGGCATCCATTGTATCGGCAATACTTATTATCCTTGAATGCATGGGAATATCTTCTCCGGCAAGCCCCCCGGGATACCCGTTGCCGTCAAACCTTTCATGATGGTGCCTTATTACCGGCAGTATATCCTTAAGCTGAGGAATGGGTTCAAGTATATTCGCCCCTTCGTCAGGGTGTTTTTTTATTTCAAGGAATTCCTGTTCGGTCAGTTTTGCCGGTTTTCTTAAAATGCTTTCATCAACGCCTATTTTCCCGATGTCATGAAACAGCGCGGCAATTTTCAGTTCCTTTAACTCCATGTCAGGCATGCCAAGCGCCCTGCCTATTTCCATGCTGTAAGTGGTGACTCCGTCGGAATGATGCCTTGTGTAATTGTCTTTTTTATCTATGGTTTCCGCCAGACATTTTATGGTATTCATAAACATATCCTGGGTTTCGGTGTATAACTTGGCGTTTTCTATGGCAACTGCCGCCTGATTTGCAAGCGCTTCAAGAAGGTTTTTGTCGTCTTCGTTGAAAAAGTCCCCGCCTTTTTTGTTTATAATTTCCATTACCCCGACAAGTTTCTGTTTTGTTTTTAAAGGGACCGCGATTATGGATTTTGTTTTAAACGTTGTTTTCTCGTCCGCTTTCTTAAAAAACCTTGGGTCGTTCTGCGCGTCAGCCACCAGCACGGAACGGTCTTCCCTTGCCACCCATCCGGCAATGCCTTCGCCGATGGGCACCCTTACGTTTTTAATTTTTTCCTTCTGATCGCCTGTGGCGGACGCGAACACCAGTTCGTCTTTTTCAAGAAGAAGGATGGAACCCGCTTCGGCTTCAAGCATATGCGTTGAAGCTTCAAGCATTTTATCAAGCAGTATGTCAAGTTCAAGCGTTGAATTGACATACTCAGTTATTCCCATAAGATGCTCAAGCCTTTCAATTTTATCCCTGTTTTCCGTCAGAAGGCCGGCGTTTTTAACAATCGCGGAAATATACGGCGTAAAAATAAGAAGGGTTTCCAGGTCCTTGTTATCAAAAGCCTGCCCCTTTTTTTTATTAAGCATCTCTATTACACCAAGAATGTCATGGTCAAATTTAAGCGGGGCGCACAGTATATTTCTTGTTTTATATTTCAATTTTTTATCAAAGCGCGTGGAATGCCTTTTATCCGCGGACGCATCCGGGGTAATTATAGGTTTTCCGGTCTGAGCCACCCATCCGGCAACGCCTTCGCCCACGGCAAGCTTAAACTTTTTTATCCCTTTCCCTTTGCTGCCTTTTGCAGAGGCAAAATACAGGGCATTTGTATGTTTTTCCATAAGAAGGATTGAGCCGGCTTCGCTTGAAGTGGCATCCATGACATTGGTTAAAAAACGGTCAAGAATTTCATTAAGTTTAAAATCCTTTGCGGTTATCTCGGAAATTTCCTGAAGTATGTTTACCTGCTTCTGAAGCACCGCGTTTTCCGCCCTCAGCCTTTCACTTTCAGATAAAGGCTTACCGGCCGCAGCAGGCGGCTTTTTTGCTTTTATGCTTACGTACTTGTTTGCTTTTTTCCTGTTACCCGGCATGTATACCTCTTTTTTTTGTTAACGTCAAACGTTCAGGAATTTTTTCACAAACATCTTTGCATTTTTCAAAAGCATATTTCGGTTTTTGCCGTATTTTTCACACAGCGAAACAAAAGCGCTTCCTATTATTACGCCATCCGCGATTTTCAGTATCTCTTTTGCCTGTAAAGGGTCTGAAACACCAAAACCGGCAAAAACCGGTATCTTCGAAAGCGTTTTTACGTGTTGCAGCATATGAAAACCGGAATTAACGCTTTTTGAACCGCCGGTTACGCCTTTCTGAAGGATATAATACACAAAACCACGGCTTTTTTCTACAATTTTTTTGGCCCTATCCATTGTATTTGAAGGCGCGACAAGGTAAACAAGGTTAAATCCGCGTTTTTTCGCGTAATTATGGAATTCAGCCTCTTCGTCAAAAGGCAGATCAGGGATAATTGCGCCGTCAAGTCCGGCTTTCAGAGCGCTGTCAACAAACCTTTTTGAACCATAGTGATGAATAAGATTATAGTACGTCATCGCGACTATAGGCACCTGAATCCCTTTTTTTCTTACGTTTTCAATTATTTTCAGGCATTTATCAATTGTCACGCCCCTTTTAAGCGCCCTTTCCCCGGCCTTTTGTATAACAGGCCCGTCGGCTATGGGGTCAGAAAAAGGAATTCCAAGTTCAACAAGCGAAACTCCGCTTTGTGCCAGCGTAACAATCAGTTCTTCGGTTTCTTTTAAACCCGGGTCGCCTGCCATAAGATAAACCACAAGTTTTTTTGTTCCGGTTTTTAACATGTCCATTCTGTTCATATTATTTACCCCCTTTAATAAGGGAATATACGGTATTTATATCTTTGTCGCCCCTGCCTGAAACGTTGACAATCACAATATCCTTCTTTTTAAGCTTCATCTTTTCCAGATACGCGCACGCGTGGGAAGATTCAAGAGCCGGTATTATACCCTCTTCGTGGCACATCATTTTAAACCCGTTAAGCGCCTCTTTGTCCGTTATAACATCAAACTTTGCCCTTTTTATCTTTGACAGGTAGCTAAGTTCGGGCCCGACGCCCGGATAATCAAGGCCGGCGGAGACCGAATGAGTTTCCGTTATCTGCCCTTCATCACTCTGAAGGACGTAAGTTTTTGCGCCGTGAAGGAATCCTATTTCATTGTTGACTATGCTGGCAGCGTGTTTTCCGGACTTAATTCCAAGGCCGCCGGCTTCCACACCTATCATTTTCACGTTTTTGTCTTTGATGAACGGATAAAATAAACCCATTGCGTTTGACCCGCCGCCCACGCATGCCACAAGATAATCCGGAAGCCTGCCTTCAGCCTGCAGAATCTGCTTGCGCGCCTCTTTGCCGATTACGGACTGAAAATCCCTGACCATCATGGGGTATGGATGAAAACCCGATACCGTGCCTATAATATAAAAAGTGTTGTCAACATTTTTCAGCCAGTCGCGTGTTGCTTCGTTCAACGCGTCTTTTAAAGTTTTGCTGCCTGACGAAACCGGAATAACACGCGCGCCCAAAAGTTCCATTCTGAATACATTAAGCGACTGCCTTTTTATATCTTCCTCTCCCATATATACGTCGCATTCACAGTCAAAAAGCGCGGCCACTGTCGCCGTTGCAACACCGTGCTGTCCTGCGCCTGTTTCCGCTATTATCCTATTTTTACCCATTCTTTTTGCAAGCAGTATCTGCCCTATTGTGTTGTTTATCTTATGGGCGCCTGTGTGATTTAAGTCCTCTCTCTTAAGATAAATCTTCGCGCCGAAACGTTTTGAAAGTTTTTCAGCGTGATACAGGGGCGACGGCCTGCCCACATAATTTTTCATATAGTAATCAAACTCTCGTTTAAAGGACGGGTCTTTCTTTGCTTTAGCGTAATTCCTGTCAAGGTCATCCAAAAGCGCCCTTAATGTTTCAGGCGCGAACTTTCCTCCAAATTCTCCAAAAAAGCCTTTTTTATCAGGTATAGCCATTTTATGCTCCATTTTTTATTTTTTTAGGGTTAACTTACGGGATTACCTTTTAAGGTTCACCATCGGGCTTTGTTTATCACGCTGAAAAGTTTTTTCATTTTAACCGGGTCTTTCTTCCCTTTTGACTTTTCAACGCCGGATGACACGTCAATCCCGTAAGGCGCGGATGATTTTAGTACAGCCATAACGTTTTCCGGTTTTATGCCTCCGGCTATAAAAAACGGCTCTTTTACGCCGGACAGTATGGCGCTGTCAAAACGCTTTCCTGTTCCGCCGTGCAGCACCGGATCATACGTATCAAATAAAAAGCAGTCAACGCCGCCTTTATATTTTTTAACCTGAGACGCCGCGTAATTGGCGTCTTTGGCTTTAATCACCTTTAAGATTTTCGCGTCTTTAATTTTTCTTATGGATGAAAGGCTTACTTCCCCGTGAACCTGCGCTATGTCAAGCCCAAGCGCTTTTACCGTGCGGTTTATCTTTTCCCCGTCAGCTTCAACAAATACGCCGGCTTTAAGGGTAAATGGTTTTAATTTTTTTATTATGGCAAGCGCCTGTTTTTCCGTTACTTTTCTGGGGCTTTCGGCAAAAATAAACCCTATAATATCCGCCCCAAGTTTTTCGGCAAGCAGTGCGTCCTTAAGGTTCGTAATTCCGCATATTTTAACCTTCATAGCGGGCTCCGGCTTTTATCTGCCGTGTTTATTAAGTATCCGGCCCGCCAGATCCTTAATCTGTTTTTCGCCCTTGGCTTTCATAAACATGGTGCCTATAAGCACGGCTTTTATTTTCGGGTCCACCATTATTTCATCAACATCTTCAGGCTCATTTATTCCGCTTTCGCAAAGCACAAATTTGTCTTTGGGCACATACTTTACAAGAGTCTTTACTTTCGCAAGGTTTATTTTAAAGGTTTTCAGGTCTCTTGCATTAATACCTATAATTTCCGCGCCCGCGGCGCATGCTTTTTTTATTTCTTCCCTTGATATGCATTCCACAACCGGCGTAACATTCAGGAATCTTGCCTTTCTTATAAATGAAGCAAGCTCCCTTTTTTCAAGTATCGCGGCTATAAGAAGAATCGCGTCCGCCCTTGCCGCGCGGGTTTCATAAATCTGATATTCATCAATAACAAAATCTTTTCTTAAAATCGGCATGGAGCAGTGTTTTTTTGCTTCTTTTATATATTCAATGTTACCGTCAAAGAATTTTTTGTCGGTCACCACGGACACGGCTTTTATCCCCGCTTTTTCATAAATCTGAACTATGTTTTTTATGTTTATGGCGTTTTTTATGGTGCCTTTGGAAGGCGATTTCTTTTTTATTTCACCCACAATGGTAAAATCATTATTTTCAAAGACGTCCCTGAAATTCCTGTTGGCCGGCAGTTTCATTATTTCCGCAAGCAGCGCGCTTAACGGGACTTTATTTTTTGCCGCGGCAACTTCCTGCTTTTTATGTTTTACAATCTTGCTGAGAATATTTCCGGCCATTTTTCACCTCTTATATTTAATCTGCAACCTTTTATTTATTGCTGTATTCAACAAGCTGCCTTAACTTTTCCGCGGCAAGCCCGGAATCTATGGCCTGCGCGGCTTTTTCTATGCCTTCTTTTATGGATCCCGCCGCATCAGCCGTGTATACGGCTATTCCGGCATTATACACTATTATGCGGTAATAAGCGTCTTTTCTTTTGCCATCAAATACTTCCTTCATAATAACCGCGTTTTCTTCGGGCGAAATACCCTTAACATCTTCAATAGCGCAGGACTCTATGCCGAATTCCGCGGGATTTATTGAATACGTGGTAATATTGCCGCCTTTAAGTTCTGCCACCGCGGTATTTCCCCATAATATGGCTTCGTCCACATTGCCTTCGCCGCAGATAACAAGCGAATGCACATTACCCATATTTTTTAATACCGCCGCTATCTTTTCAACCAAAGATGACGTATATACTCCCATCAGATGGTGGGTGTTACGGGCCGGGTTTATAATCGGGCCAAGCACGTTGAATATATTCCTTATTCCTATTTCCCGCCTTACAGGCGCCGCGTATTTCATTGCCATGTGGCATCCCGGCGCGTACAGAAAACCAAGGCCTATTTTTTCAATGCTTGCTTTTATTGTTTCGTGCGCGGCGTCAACATTTACACCAAGCGCCTTTAACACATCCGCGCTTCCGCTTTTGCTTGTCAGCGCGCGGTTGCCGTGTTTTGCAACCGTTACGCCGCAAGCGGCAGCCACAACAGAAACCGCGGTGGAAATATTAAACGTGCCTGCGTAATCGCCGCCGGTGCCGCATGTATCAAGAATAATTTCCCTGTCAACCGGCAAATGGTGCGCTTTTTCCCTCATAACCTTTGCCGCGGCCGATATTTCTTCAACTGTTTCGCCTTTCATTTTCAACGCGGTTAAAAACGCGGCTATCTGCGCGTCATTGGATTTTCCGGTCATCATAATTTCCATAGCTTCCGCCATTTCAGCGGCAGTAAGGTCCTGCCTTTCTGATACTTTTTTAATGTATGGTTTAAGCATAAATCCCCTTTTTTATATCCCAAGCACCCTGCAAGCGGCTGCCGTGGTTGTATTTATTACATCCTGAACATTTACTCCCTTTATTTCCGCCAGCTTTTCCGCTATAAGCGGAATATAAGACGCTTCGTTTCTTTGCCCCCTGAATTTCTGGGGCGCAAGCCACGGTGCGTCCGTTTCAAGCACAATATTTTCAAGCGGTATTTTTTTTATCGCGTCCCTTAAAGCGCCGGAATTCGGAAAAGTTATTACCCCGCCTATCCCGAACACAAAACCCAGATCCATAAATTTTTTTGCCGTTTCGTAATCCGCGGAAAAGCAGTGAATAATTCCCGCTTTCTTCACCCTGTTTTCCGCAAGTATTTCCAGTACATCATCATGCGCGTCCCTGCTGTGAATGACCACGGGTTTGTCAAACTCCGAAGCCAGGGAAATCAGTTTTTTAAAACCTTCCTTTTGAACATTTTTTTCAACCGTACTTTTAAAATAATCAAGGCCAATTTCGCCCACCGCCGCTATCTTGGCATCAGTCAAAAAGAAGCCCCGTAATTCCGCTAAAATTTCATCATTAAGAACGTCTATATAATGCGGGTGAAGGCCAAGCGCGGCCCATACCCCGTCTTCCCTGAATACCGCGACTTTTCTTGTTTCCTCTATTTCAGCCCCGATATTTAAAAACTTATTTACACCCGCCAGCCTTGCCCTTTCAAGCATTTCTTTGCGGTCATTATCATATTTCCCGTCGCATATGTGAATGTGCGTGTCAATCATGGTTTATTTAAATCAAAAGCCCGCGCTTTCAGCCTTTTGCCTTTGACTTTTGATTTTTCTCCTTCTCTTCTTCGCTTTGTATCCTTGGGAAAAGCGGGTCGCCCTTGGACACCTTTGTGCCTTCTTTCAAAAGCCCAAACTGCATTTCCTTTTCAAGGTCCAGGCTTTTCATGTCATACGCCGTGCCCAGCTTTACCCATATTTTTTCCGCGGTTGCCGGCATTACAGGCGCTATCGCAAGCGACGTCAGCCTTATTGCTTCCAGCAGAAGATAAAGCACGTTTTCAAGCGCCGCTTTCTGCCCGTTCTTAAAAAGGTTCCACGGCGTGGACAGGTCAATTAACTTATTGGACATGCCTATAATTTTCCACGTTTCCTTTAAAGCTTCGGAAAAATTCATGGCTTCCATCGCGCTTTCATACTTTTTCCACAGCGCTTTTTCCTGCGCCGCAAGGTTTTTCATATTATCATCGGCTTCACTTTCGTCATATTTACCGGATAGCCCTTCGCTGTATTTTTCAACCATATTAAGGGAACGGTTAATCAGGTTGCCAAGATCATTGGCAAGGTTGGTATTGAAGCTTAACTTAACCGCGTCTTCGTTAAAATCGCCGTCTTCGCCGTTTACAACATCAGCGGCAAAATAGTAGCGTATGGCTTCAGCGCCGTACTTCTGCGCCATTTCCACCGGGTCAACAACATTGCCGCGCGACTTGCTCATCTTTTCGCCTTTGTTTAAAAGAAATCCGTGGCCGAAAACTTTTTTTGGAAGTTCCAGCCCTGCCGACATAAGCATTATGGGCCATATGATGCAGTGAAACTTGGTGATGTCCTTGCCTATTATGTGCACATCAGCGGGCCAGTATTTATTAAATTTCGCGTCATCTGTCGCGAATCCGGCGGATGTGATGTAATTGATAAGGGCGTCAAACCATACATACACAGTCTGTGAAGGGTCAATGGGCAGCGGTATGCCCCAGTTAATGCCGGGCCTGGAAACGCTGATATCCCTGAACCCGGACTTTAACATTGCCAGAATCTCGTTTTTTCTTGTGTCAGGTTCAATAAAACCCGGATTGTCCTCTATGTGTTTTAAAAGCCTGTCTGTGTATTTTGAAATTTTTATAAAATAATTTTCTTCCGTTATCAGGTCCGCCTTGACTTTGTGCGTGGGGCAGCAGTTGTCTTCGGTAAGGTCGGTCTTGTTGTAGAAAGCCTCGCACGATTTGCAGTACCAGCCTTCATATTTGCCTTTGTAAATATCGCCCGCGTCATAAATCCTTTTAAACAGCTCTGTCACGGATTTTTTGTGCCGCTCTTCTGTGGTCTGGATAAAATCCGTATTTGTTATTTCATAAAGCGCGCACAAATCCCTGTAGGCCACAGCCATTTCGTCGCAGTATTGCTTTGGGTCTTTATTTAGTTCTTTGGCTTTTGCCTGCACGTTTAAGCTGTGTTCGTCCGTGCCCGTGCAGAAAGCCACGTCATAACCGCGCAGCCTTTTATAGCGCGCCATTATGTCAGTTGCCACTTTTTCATATGCGTGGCCCGCGTGCGGCCTTGAATTAGCGTAATCTATGGCCGTAGTTATGTAAAATTTTTTCATGAACCCTCCGGATAATCGGTAATTTAGCAGTATGGCCCGGCATTAAACAAAAAAACAGTTTGCCCTATTCCCAGCTTACGTCAGCTTCAGCGTCATCAAGGCTTTTTATCTCTTTTGTATCAACGCCGGAATCGTAATACTGGACAACCGGTTTTACCGGCGCGTCGTATTTTTCATACGCAAGGCAGCACAAAAGCCTTCCGCAGACGCCTGATATTTTGGTCGGATTAAGGGGAAGCCCCTGGACTTTGGCCATCTTTATGGTTATAGGCGAGAATGATTTAAGATACTGCTTGCAGCAGCAGACTCTTCCGCATATGCCTACGCCGCCTATCTTTTTTGCGTATTCCCTGCGGCTTATCTGCCTTAATTCTATCTTTACGCGCAGCGTTTTGACAAGGTCCTTTAAAAGTTCCCTGAAATCCACCCTGTTTTCCGCGACAAAAAAGAACACAACCTTTTTTAAGTCATCGGTATATGTGACTTCGGTCAGTTTCATCGGAAGCCTGCGGTTTTCTATCCTTTTGGCGCAGAACTCTTTTGCCTTTTCTTCCATGCGCTTTTTTTTCTGCTCAAAAAGTTCCTGTTTGTCTGTAAGGTATTTAATAACCCTTCTTACAGGCGCGTAGACTTTGTCAGGCTCTATAAAAAAGTTCGCAAGCGAAACTTCGGCTTCTTTTTCGCCGTCAATAGTCTCTACCAGGCACTTTTCGCCTTTTTCAAGCTGAAGTTTGCTTGGATTATAATAATATATCTTTTCGTCTTCCTTAAATTTTACGCCTACAATTTCAATCATTTCTTAAACCTTCCTTTCGAATGCCGAAAAACAGCCCTGAAAAAAGAAGACCGGTATTGGCGTTGGCCAAAAGGTCCCGCTGCGCCGACTCTATAAGCCCTATTATATTGACTATCTTTTTTTCGCTTAATTCACGGATTTCCGAAGAATTAATGGAATATTTCTGCTTCATAACGTCCTTTACCCCGGCTTTGGCCAGCAGTAAATCTTTATAAATATATGATAATATCTTTAAAATATCAAGGAAAAAAACCTTTGGGCTGCCGTCTTTATCGTCTTTTTTGGCCTTTTTGGCGGTTTCAAGCTCCTGAATCTTGTTAAATATCCCCTCTATATTGTCAGTTTTGCCCGATATAATACGTGCTATAGAGGCAGCGGCCGCGACTTTTTCCTTGATACCTTCATAGTCAAAAGCATCGCCTATCCTGCCGTCGCAGAACATTACGGCTTCTTCCAGTTTTTCGCCGGCAAGCTCCGGCTTTACTGTTTTCAGCTTTGCCCTTATTTCATTAACCGGAGCCCTTTTAATTTCCACCCTGTGGCACCTTGAAATTATTGTGGGAAGCATTTTTTCCTGATTATTCACAATAAGAATTATAACCGCGTTTTCATTGGGTTCTTCCAGTTCCTTTAAAATGGCGTTGGCCGCCACATTGTTCATTTTTTCCGCGTCATTTATTATCACTATTTTCTTTTTAAGTTTTATCGCCCTGTACGCGTTAATTTCCTGCAGCTTATCAAGAACCATGTCAATTACGATGTTCACCTTTTCCGTGTTTATGTACAGAACATCCGGATGCGGGTTTAACTGCATGCCTTCTTCATCAAGCTCCGTAAATACCCTGTCTATCAGCCTGCAATTCGGGCAGACGCCGCAGCTGTCCGAATCAGGAAGCGGGGTTTCACAGTTTAACGCTTTGGCAAACTGTATTGCCGAATATTTTTTGCCTGTGTTTTCCTCGCCGGTAAACATATAAGAAGTGCCCGTCTTCGGGGATTTTACGTACGAAAGAAGGGTGTTTTTTGCAAGTCCGTTGCCGGCGATATCTTTAACAGCCATTAACAAACCCTCTTTTTACAAAGAAGTTTTATGGTTTCATTAAAAATTTCTTCTTTAGATTTGCCGTCTGTCTTTATCAGATAAATGGATTTATTGTTTGCGGCTTCAGCAAGATAACCAGCCCTTACTTTTTTATGAAACGCCGCGGCTTCCGCGTCCAGCCTGTCGTGTTTTTCCCTTTTGCTCAGCCGTATTGCCGCCTCTTTTTCCGTCACGTCAAAAACAACCGTCATAAATACCTTTACCCCTTTTGCGACATAATCATTCAGAATCTTAATCTGTTTTTTATCCAGGCCGCGCGCATAGCCCTGATAAACAAGGGTGGAAAGGCTGAAACGGTCAAGTATTACTGTGGCGCCGCCGTCCAGAAGCGGTTTTAATTTTTCCTCTATTATCTGCGCCCTGCTGGCTATATATAACAGCAGTTCTGTCTTTTTTGTCATAGCTTTATGGGCAGGGTCAAGTATTATGGCGCGTATTTTTTCCGAAATCACATTGCCGCCCGGCTCCCTTAAAAGCACGGTTTTGATACCGCGGCCTTTTAAATATTCAAAGGCCATCTGCGCCTGCGTGGACTTCCCGCACCCTTCCGGCCCTTCAAAAACTATCAGTTTCCCTTTCATTTTTGCTCCTGTTTTTGCTTTTCTTTGCAAATCCGGTTTTACAAGTATATCACGGTTGGCTTATATTTTAAACCCGTGAATACATACACTATGGCAGGCAGATTTCGGCGCTGATATAATTCAATTTCAATCAGTTATTATTTTATAGAATGTTTACTAATTTAAAACTACTGAAGGATATAAGAATTTTCTATTGTCGTAATGCCTGTTTTTGTATGGTATTTTTCGGTTATCCTTGCAGGGTATTCCGCCCCTTTGGATTTTGTATAACCGTCTATCTTAAACTCATAAGATTTATTGCCTTTGGCATCATAAAATCTCATACTTTCTATCTTTTTATCCTTTACAATTATTCTTATCTGCGGGTACGCAATTTTCTGCCCTTTTGGAATTGCCGTTATTTCTTCCGCCCCCATTTTTATACGTTCATCTTTGATTTTCACTGATAAGACATAATTTTTAAAATAATTTTCTGCGTCAAAATAGCAGGCAGGTTCATTACCGGCAGCTTGTCCCGGCTCTTTGACAGCAGCACTTACAGCGGTTTTTTTTACGTTTTCTTTCACCTTACCGATATTATCTTTTACTGTTTTTGCACTTTCACGCTTTAAAATAATTCCGCTTACTGCCCTGCCGTTAGCATATGCCTGTTCCATAATCTGTTCAGCCGTCTGCCCTGACATAACCACATTTACCGATGTAAAAACCATAATTAATAACATTATTGTTTTTTTCATATTTTCACCTTATCACAGCGATTTTTTTAGTAATTATTTTTTCAGGTGTTATGACCTTTAAAATATATATCCCGTTTGCCGCCTGTCTTCCCGTGCTGTTTTTTAAATCCCACCTTATGGTATTTATGCCCGGCCTTGTATCTGCCGCGGCATATTCCTGAACAAATACCTTTTTACCTGTGATATCAAAAATAACAATTGAAATATCTGTTTTTTTATCAAGAGAGAACCGTATAGTGGTATTTTCAGAACACGGATTTGGATAATTGTACGTATTTGCGCCGCTTATACCCTCAAACTCCTCTGTTTTTAAATACTTGCTTATGCTCAATATTCCCATCCCCGGCTCGCTTCCCCACACCTTTACGCCGTCAACATATACGGTTACTTTATCCCATGACGTGTAATTTGTGCTGTTTAAGAAACTGTGGTCATTTCCCTGATTATACGCGCTCCAGTCCGCCTTGTTAAACCTTGTCTGAATTTCCGCGTATTCCCCGCTTTGCAGCACACCTGCCCCGGATGCAAAGGAAATCTTTAAGTATCTGTCCTGATAATCAGCAAAACTGCCGCTTATTATTTCAAGCGCAGTGTAATCGGCTATTACAGTGCCTGAAGGCTGTTTGGCAACATAATCTTTCCATGCCTGTTCCGTTGTATAATCCCCGTCAAATTTATACCAGTACCTTATCTCTACCCTGCTTAAATCAATTGCCCCGCCGTCATTATATAACCTGAAATTCGGATGCGGAGAATTGGTATTAAGGTTTATATCTGTGGATTTATTTTCAATTCTTAAAGCAACAGCAGGCGGCGTCATTGTAATTGTTGCCGTGAATACTGCCTGCAATGTATGTGTTTCCGTACACGTTTCCGTTACAGTTGGTGTTGCTGTGCAGGTTGCCGTGTCAGTCTGCGTTGCTGTAACAGTATGCGTTTTGGTAACACTGTCAGTAACCGTCATTGTGGATGTACCTGTTTCTGTTATTGTTTCTGTCGCGGTAAAGCTTACGGTGAACGTTTCAGTACAACTTGCTGTCTCTGTTTTCGTTGATGTAACTTCCGGCGTTACAGTCTGCGTTTCAGACGGGGTAATAACAGCCGTCGGCGTGCATTCTGTCGGCTCTATGCCCCACGCAATAACGCCGTTAATATATACCGTTATCTTATCCCATACCGAATAATTTGAAACAGCCCCGAAACTATAGTCGTTTTCCTGATTATACGCGCTCCAGTCCTGCTTATTAAACCTTGTGTTCACATCCACATAACCATTTTGCACAAGAGTTCCACAGGAACCGCTGAATAAAACGCTGAAATACCTGTCCTGTCCGCAGCCTTGGTTTGCAGGGGTAATCAGAGCGGACGTATTTGCGGCAATATTTTCTCCGCCTGGCAGTTTGTTTGCCGAATCAATCAGCGCGGTTTCTGAACCTGCCAATCCGTCATATTTATACCAGTACCTTATTTCCACCGCGCTTAAATCCAGAGCCCTTGAATCATTATTTACAAGCCTGAACTGCGGATGCGGTGAATTTGTTTCCGCGGAAACATTATCCGTTTTAAACAGCAGTGTTATGTCCATAACAGCCGTGGATGTCTGTGTTACTGTCTCAGTTGCCGTCACCGTAGATGTCTCTGTTATTGTATTTGTTTCTGTGATTGTTGCGGTTTGTGTAATCGTTGGCGTATCCGTAATTGTAGGCGTTCCATATAAGAAAATTACCGGATTTGACGGTACGCTTTCCTGGTCATACTCATCTATCGCGGTTATTATAAATGTATATTCAACGCCGGCAGTCAATCCCGTTACAGTATATGTATTTCCTGTCACAGGCTCGTCGTCATTCAGCCTTATATAAGGATTATTCAGCATATAGACATTTGCTTTGATTGTATCCATATCCCATACCAGCACTACAGTCCCATCCGGGGATACCGACGCGGTTGCGTTCTGCGGCGGCAGCGGGTCGGGCGGGGCTATGGCAACCGGCGTTGTTACCGCAAGGCAGGATATTGAACTGCCTACATTAAAATACGCCCTGTTATTTGCCACTGCCACGTGTGTTTTCTGGCCTTCAGTAAATATTCTGGATAATGTGCCGTTGGTGCCTTTCTGCAGAATATAAAATTCATGGTCTGTCCCAAAATAAACCTTTCCAAGCGAATCAACAACAATATCAGATGTGATATCTGCCGCTATATCCGGCTCTGTGCCTGCCTCATAATAACCGGTGAAGTAACGCAGGATTGAATGGTTATTTGAGCCGTCATAATTATAGCTGAAAAGCCCGGCCAAATCATTACCTTCATAATTTGAAGGATTGAATTCACCGGTTACATTTTCAAGATACCATGGTACCACATTCCCTGCGTAAAACAGTTCGCCTGTATCTTTGTATATTGCGCCTAACGGCGGAATAATATCATCAATTCCTCCGGAATACACATATCCCGTATTAATTACGTCAAGAATACCGCCTGTCAAATCCCTGTTTATTAAGATATATACATATGCTTCAGATGTGTCTCTTGTATGGACAAAAATACGGTTCCGTTGTTCATCTATAAGAAACTCTGCATACATAGAATAATCTATCCCCAAATCCATTTCCGTCCTTGAATCCAAATCACCATTGCTGTTATACCGTACAATCTTAAGCCCTTCAGGCGCGTTTGTTCCCACATTTATCATCGGTTCGGCAAAATACACATAACCCGCACTGTCAATTGCCGCGTCATATCCCGACATCCTTGTAAATAAATGCGTGCCCAGCGTTTTCCCCTGCCATTCATCCGTCGGCGGCAATGTGCCGTTATCTTTAAACTTTCTTAGCCCCGCGTCTATTGAAGATACATAAACATAACCCGGATAATCCACCTGAATGTTATGGGTTACAAAAAGCCCGCTGTAATCCCATTGCAGGTTATATTCCCAGACATCGGCGCCATCAGCCCTGTTTATGGCTTTAACTCCATAAAACTCGCTGCTATGTTCGCCATAATACAGGTGGTTATTCATGCCAAGGGCTATGCTTGAATAACCGTCTTTTACAGTTACAAAATCACTGGTTCCATCAGGGGCTATTCTGTATATTTTTGAAGTATCAGCTACCGTATGAAAATAAACATTATTTTCATTGTCCACGACAATATTACCAAGCGGCGGGCTGTCAGGCACAATAAAGTTCCAGACATTATTTAACGCGTCAACAGGCCCCGGTATGGCGCTATATCCCGTATGCTGCGAATCAAACCCCGTCTGCGGCCACGCTATTTCTAAATGGTCAGGTGTATTGGTCGGCGTCAGCGTGTATGTTAGGGTAATAGTTTCTGTTGATGTAATAGTTACCGTATATGTATTCTCCGGCGTGCACGTTTCCGTAACCGTGGATGTTTGTGTGCCTGTAGTTGTTTCTGTAATGGTTTCTGTGCCTGTTTCCGTTGCAGTTTGTGTCGCAGTTTCAGTAACAGTATCCGTCATTGAGGATGTAGCCGTTCCAGTGACAGTTTCAGTAATTGTCGAAGATATAGTTTCTGTGCAAGTCTCAGTTGCTGTCTCAGTAACTGTTTCTGTTGCCGTTTCAGTGACAGTTTCCTTAGCAGTTTCAGTTATAGTAGAAGTCGTGGTTTCTGTAGAAGTTTCTGTTATTGTCTGTGTCAGCGTTTCAGTGTGGGATTGCGTACCCGTTTCTGTAATTGTCGCCGTTTCAGTTTCCGTAACAGTATTTGTCATTGTCTCCGTTATTGTTTCCGTAACCGTGCTCGTCGCCGTCTCCGTTACAGTCTCTGTCATTGTCTGCGTTATAGTTTCTGTGGCGCTTTGCGTATTTGTCCCGGTTATGGTCAGCGTAGGCGTAAATGTATATATAGCCAGGTGCCCTGTGTGTACTTCTACCCAGTCCGCAGATGCCGATGCTTCATAATTGCCTTCTTCTTTAATAACGCACAATCCTGCCGTCGTATATGCGCCGTATTCAGTGTCATTCCCCGTAACCGCCACAGTCATAATTTCAATATGATTGCCCGTATATAACACCGCGGATAAACCGCCCCCGTCATAAACCATCTGTACCAGATAATACTGCGCGATATCAAATCCTGGTATGTCGGTTTCTGACAGAATCGAATTATCACCTTTTATAATCCGCAGTTTGCCGTTGCCTGTCACAAGCGCGGCATATCCTTCGTTAGACTGGCTTCCGCCCTTGATGGAAACGCCTGCAGATGTATATGCAGAACCAAGTTTTATCTTTGCCGTCGCTTCTCCGTCCGTTATGCCGGCTTCCCTTACAACAAGGCATCTTGATTCATAATCGTAGCTCCCGGTGTATTCAAAACCTATCTCAGTCCCGGTTTCTGTTATATCCCAATAGCCTCCAAAAACCTTAATCCAGTAATTTTCCCAGCTGTTATCATCAAAATGGTCAAATACAAGCATATCACCGGGATAAGGCGTTAAAGTTACAGTAGGCGTATTTGAAGTTGTACCTGTCGCGGTAGCCGTTTCAGTCACCTGGGTTGTGCTTGTCCTTGTGGGTGTTGCTGTTTGGCTTACGGTAAAAGTGCCGTTTATTATATATGTTTCAGTAATTGACCATGTGGGAGTTATCGTCAGCGTTTCTGTAGCGGTTTCTGTAACCGTCGGCGAAGGCGTATCAGTCATAGTGTAAGAAGGCGTCCTTGTAAAAGTTAATGACCATGTCATTGTAATAGTTTCAGTTAAGGTCTGTGACTGCGTTTCTGTCAGCGTTAAAGTGGCTGTTCCCGTTTCCGAAGGGGTAAAAATAACCTTTGAATTATTATGAACCTGAATCCAGTCAGCCTGCACGCTTCCCGTTAACGCCCCTTCGCCTTTGCCGGCATATATTCCGGCATAAGTATTATTTAAGAAACTTTCCGTCGTGATTGAAAGCGTTGTTAAAAACGTATATGAATCATCATAAAAATCCGCTTTAATCAAAGCCCCTTCCGCTTTTATATGGACAATAAAATACATATTCCGCTCAAAAGTAACAGAAGATACAGCCCTTTCAGTTGTGGTATATGACAATGACCTTGATCTTAATTCAAAATAACCGTCTTCATTTAAAAACGCGGCAATGCCGGTATGTATTTCCCCTGAAACGCCCGAATTTCTTACAATTACGCCCGCTTCCGAAAATTCAGTACTTGCCCTTACCCTTGCTATTATTTGGATATCAGATGAACTAAAATTCTTAATTAATTCCGCGTGTTCAGAAATATCCGCCCTTTGGTTTATATAATCAAAAACAGCATCTGTTCCGCTCTCATTTATTTCCCACGCCGCAAAATAAATGAGAGCGGAACA